>Ga0209354_10000218_pt1 | contig 28215 bp, 33 predicted proteins | sample LauGreSpBDMM15DD_2_FD_187562 | JGI IMG/M metagenome (GOLD analysis project Ga0209354, IMG submission 187562) | Freshwater lake microbial communities from Lake Michigan, USA - Sp13.BD.MM15.DD (SPAdes) (version 2) | ecosystem: Environmental > Aquatic > Freshwater > Lake | place: Lake Michigan...
GTGACGAAATACAAATTCTTGCCTGCGTGCCAGATGTGAAACCGGCCTGCGCGGCCTTTTGGTTTCCAGGTGCTTCGATTGTCCATGTTGTTCCCCGGTTGATGAAGCATGAATTGTAGCAGATGCTAAATCAGTCCTTGCGATAGCGCGCGGTTTCAAACCCTGCTGCTGCCAGGGGGATGCCTTTGGCCCAGGGCGGGGCGATGCTCATCATCTGCCCGAGCTCGTCGGCGTTGAACTCTTCGCGGTCGGGCGTCTCGGTCAGCAGTTCGTCGTGCACCGACAGCACGATCTGGTAGCCCTTGGCCTCGATCGCGGGCATGTTGTAGGCCAGGATGTCGCGGGCGAAGGCCTGGGTGGCGTTCTCGATCAGCTTGCCGCCGTAGGTCTTGATGCGCCCCCACTGGCGGGTGTACTGGTTGACGCCGAAGTAGGTGATCTGGCCATCGTCGTCGACGCTGGGGTTGATGTAGCAAAGGTAACGGCCCGAGGGCAGGCGCAGGCGCAGCCATGCACCGTCGCGGCGAGCCTTCAGGTGCTGGCCGACCGGGAACGACTCGCCCGGGTTCTTGATCGCCAGGCGCACGGCCTCACCCGCAGAAGCCCACAGTGCAGAGGTCGCTGCGTGGGCGTCGCGCCAGGCGCGCTTGAGCACCTCGCAGGCAACGTAGACCTCCATGGTCAGGCCCAGCGTGCGTTTCTTTTTCTTGGCCCAGCCCCACATGCCCTGCGCGTTCTCGAGCGCTTCGGCCGAGGCCGTGGCCCACACCGCCTTGGACAGGTCCTCGAGGTCCATGTTGTAGACCGCGGCGAAGGTCAAGAACGCAGCGACGCCGCCCTCGTAGCCCAGGCCCAGCTCCATGACCTTGCCGATCTGGCGCTTTTGGCCGGTGGCTTCTTTGGGGTCGATGTTGAAAGATCGGCCGTAGGCCACCTTGTAAAGATCCTCACCCACGCCCGCGTCGAAGTCGGCAAAGGCTTTGAGCTTCCAGCGCTCACCGGCCAGGTACGCCAGGCCCCGGCCTTCGATGTTGGACAAGTCGGCAATGGTCAGCTTCTTGCCTGGCGGGGCCACGATGCAACCGCGCACGGTGTTGGTGGTGAGCTGCATCACGTCGGTGAACACGGCGTCGGCGTAGTCACCTTTGAGTGAAGCGATCGCCTGGTGCTCGTACTCTTCCTTGAGCTCGTCGGTCAGGTTCTTGACGGTCACACCGAAGTGGTCGGCCATGTGCCCGACGTCTGGTCTAGGTAAATTTTGCGGCTGGAAGATGCGACCGGCCCAGCGTGCCGTGCGCTGCGCGCCAGCGAACTGCAGCGTGTTGCGCAGGCGGCCGTCGTCGCTGGTCGCGTTGACCAGGGCCTTGTACTTGGCGGTGCTGGTCTTGGTGGCCTCGAGGCGGATCGACAGCAGCAGCTTCACACCTTCGGGCAGGTCGGGATCTTCAACGCGACGGCGCAGCGTGTCGGCCTTCATGTCTGGCAGGTCGACGCCGTACTCGGCGCAGATGAAGGCGAGCATCTGGTCGCGCTTGCTAGCGCTGGTCACCAGGCCATCGGTGGCCTCGATGACCTCACGCTTCAGTCGCTTTTGCTCCCGAGCCACAGCCTCGATAGCTGCTCCCGCGAGATCAATATCGACCGCCACTCCCCGGTCGTTGATTTGCTGGTCCAGATGCCAGAGGGCCAGCTCAGGATGACCGGGTCGGTAGTTCCAGGAGGGCAAGCGCTTGCCGATGGCGCGCATGGCGACGATGTCCTGGCGGCTGTACTCGAGGAACTCGGCCCACTGTTCGGGGTGTGTGACACGCGTGGCCCTTCGCAAAATGCTGTTCTTGGGGCGAGGCTTGCAGAACAGCTGGATCAGCTCGCGGCCGCGCTTGTCTTTGGCTTTGTCTTCTTCAAGGCCGACGATCTGCCCGATCTTATCCAGGCCGCCAGGCAGGCCGTGGCTCATGGCCTTGATCATCGTGTCTTGCCAACGGCTCACGGGCACGTCGATGCCCCAGCAGTGACGCAGCAGGGTGCGGTCGAACATGCTGTTGTGCGCCACCACGGTGACGCTGGGGTTTTCGAGCAGTGCGCGCAGGGCACCAGTGGCCCCCCGTTTGCCTTGCGGCGTGGTGCAGTCGATCACCAGAGGGTCGAGGTCGTCGATCGCCCACTGGGCCACGGTGATCTCGGTGCTCTCGTGCTCGGCGTAGCGGTGCGTGCCGTGCGCCTTGAGGTCGCACTCGGAAAATGTCTCGCAGTCAAACCAGAGAGTGGTCATGTTGGTCTTTCAGTTTTTGGTGAGGGTGCAAGCCAACCACCAAAAGGGTGATCTCGCGGGCTATGCCCTGGACGTCCTGCACCCTCACCAAAAACTGCCCCGCTATAATCGCGGGGCAAGTTGGTTTCTCCTTAGGCTTTAGGCCCGCGTCACAGCGGGCCTTTTTTCGTTTACGCGAAGTCGTCAGCGCCTGCGCCTTCGGTGACTTCCTCGAACTCATCCGCATCGGCTGGGCGGCCAGCGCTGAACGAGTCGCCGTCGGCGTAGAACTGGATGCCACGCAGCTGGGCGTTGACGCGCTGGCCGTAGTTGTTGTCCTGCGCCCACAGCTCGATCGAGGCGTTGACGAAGCAGCCAGCGTAGGGGCGGCCAGACTTGGCAGACAGCGGGCTGCGATCGCGGTCGATCACGGTCGGTGCTGCGTTCTCCTGGGCGGCAGCGCTCACGAAGAAGTTGCCAGGGAAACCGTCGTACTTGCTCTTGGTGTCGCCGTCGTGCAGCGCCAGCTTGTCCTGCTTGTCCAGGCCGCGCACGATGGCAGCGGCCTTGTCGCGCCACTTCTCTTTGGCGATCGCGTCCTGGGCGGCGCGGATCTCGGCGAGCTGTGGGTGGTCCGCAGGGATCAGCAGCGTGGCGCTGTAGCGGGGCTTGCCTTCACCGGCCACGGTGGTGGGCTCGAACAGGTTGGGGAATGCCAGGCGCACGTTTTTCAGGAGGATGCGGCCGATGGGTTTGGATTGCGTAGACATGGAATGGTCCTTTGAAGTGAAGAAAAATTAAGCGAGATCGTCGACAGGGGTCACGTCGGTGAAGTCATCAACGACCGGCGTGACCACCAAGGCCGGGCGTGAATCTGTTGCGGGGGCCACATGTGGCTTGCCCTCGGATTGGGTGATCAGTGACTGCAGCTTGGGCCACTGACGCGGGCCGATCGTTCCGGCCTTGGCCAACTTGTCGGCGGTGGTCGGGCTGATCAACTTGAAGTCGTACATGTCTTCGAGCTTGACGCGCATGGTCTTGAGGGTTTCCTCGGCGACCTTGGCGTCAGCCCACTGGCGCGCGCCCTTCTTGCCTTGCACCAGCTTGTAGCCGGGCACGTTGTCGCCAGCCAGCAGGCGGCGCTCAGTCTCGGCGCGCACAGACTTGAGCCAGTCCTCGATGAGGTCCGCTTTTTCCATGATCATCGACAACCAGGCGGCGTCGTTGTCCCCGTTTTTTTCGACTGGCACGGGATCGGTGAACTCGTCAGGCGACGCAGGAACCCCAAACTCACAGATGGTGTCAAGCGCTTCGTTGCGCAGCGCCGGGCAGGTGGCCTTGGCGCGGCAGAACTTGCAAGCCTTCTCGCTGGGGCGAAGGTAGGTCCGATCCCACTCGTCGGTTTGATCGTTCCACACCGGCAGCGCTGCGTTGATGCAAGTGATCACCGCACTGCGCGCAGTGCTGCGGCCCCAGGCCTCGAGCTCCTCGACAGAGCAGTCCCACTCGCTGGGTGCGCGCTTGATGCGTGGTTGGCTGATGGCCATGCGCACGGTCTCGAAGTCTGCGACCAGGCCGTGGTAAGCCTGCAGCGCGCCCAAGCCGTACAGGCTCATCTGCGGGTTGCGCTCGGCGTCGACCTCGACACCCATGCCGTACTTGAAATCGACGACGATCACCTCGGTGCCACGGCACACGATCACGTCGGCGGTGCCCCAGGCCTCCTGTTCAGGCACGCTCAGGTATGTCGAATAATTGACACGGATGTCGGCAAAGATCGTGCCGTCGTCACCCTTCAGGTCGTTGGCGTAATCGACACAGACTTGGACGTGACCGGCCATGTCCTGGTCGACCTCAAACACAAAGCCATCGGCTTCGATCACGCGCCCGATGTAGGCGGTAGCGGGGCGCTCTTCCTGCAGCGCCCAGGTCAGGACCTGGTGCGCGGCGGTGCCCTCGGCAGCGTACTTGCTGGTGTTGTCAGGCTTGCCCTGCTCGAGCACTTTCTTGCCCGGGCAAAGCATGATCGACTCGAAGCCCGAAGCCGACCACTTGCTGTGTGCGGGGGCGCTCATTAGGCAGCCTCAAGCTCGGTCAGCTTGTCGGTCACGGCGGCCAGGGCGTCGGCCCACTTGGCCTCGGGCAGCTCCTTGAACGTCTTCACGCCGAAGGAACCGGCCACGGCTGCAGCGGCTTCGCGGCTCTTACCAGCCAAGGCGAAGACGGCCTTCTGCAGAGTGGGATAGTCGACTGATTTCGAGGCCTCGACGGAGGAGGCAGTCTGTGCAGCGGTCGCTTCCTGTGCGGAAGGTTCCGCAGCAGCGTTTCCCTCACTTGCACCACTTGCAGCGGCAGAGCTCGCTGTGGGGGATGTGCCCGAAGCGGGGGTCTTCGTCTCGGACGCAGCGGCCTTGACCGCAGTAGCGGGGGAAGTTGCAGTGGCCGCAGCCTTCTGTGCTTTTGGGGCAGGCTTGGTCTCCTGCACGGTTTCTGGCTCAGGCTGCTCGGCAGCTGGACCGCCGACCAGGGCGGTGGACGGGATGTCCAGCAGCGCCTGGCGGGCGGCCTCGATGGACTTGAAGTTGAGGGTGATTGCAATCACGGTGCTTTCCTTTAGCGGTTGAGAAAATTAGATTGTAGCGTCTGCTACAGCCTTAGGGAAATTTTTAATTGGGCCGCCACACAAGCAGATCCATCAGCAGGGTGCCGATCAGGAAGGCAAGCAGGAGCACGCGCGAGGCGAGCTGGGCAGGGGTGTAGTTCATGGCAGGGTGCTTTCTGTGTGGAGGTCTACGTAGTCGATGGCGTCGCGCAGGTGCAGCAGGTCGCCATGGAGGCGGTACAGCGTGATCACGGTGTCGACGGCCTGGGCCTTGGGGTGCTTGCGGTTATCCCGCAGCCACTGCAGGACGATCTTCTCGTTCAGTTCGTTGCGCAGGCGGACCAGGTGCCCGTGGGCGGTGCGGGCAGCGCTGAGCTGGTAGTCGGTGGTGGTCAGCATGGCCAGCCTTTCAGGTTCCGTAGGTTGCCCAGGCGGGCAGGCTGTTAAAGAAGCGGCGGGCGGTGCCCAGCTGGCCGACGGTCAGGTGGCCGTCGCGCAGGTCCTCGAGCTCGGCGATCTCGTCGCGGTACGTGGCGACCTGGCGGGCGTTGAACGGACTGGCCGGGGCCTGTTCAAGGGCAGCGATGAGCCGCTGCAGGAAAACGATGATGTCGTTGGGGTTTGGCATGGCGGGCTGCTCAGTGTGTGGCGATCGCCTGGTCAAGGGCGGCGATACGCGCCTTGGTCTGCTCGACCTGGGCGTCCCAGTAGGCGACGCAACCCAGGTTGCTGGCCTTGGCCTCGTCGGTCTCGGACATCTCAGCCATCAGGCTGAAGGCCACCACGTTGCCACGGCAACGGTTCAGCTCGTGGTGAGCCATCATGTGTTTGTTCGCGAGTTCGGTGTGGGTCATGGTGCTCTCCGGTTGTTTTGTTGCGATGGTGAAATTGTAGCAGATGCTAAAACTCACGCCCAAAATAAAGCCCCTGCTCACAACAGGGGCTTTACTCAGTAACCACGCAGATCAGCGCAGCAACAAGAACAACCCCACCACCCCGCAGGCACACGCAGCGCTGCACATGTAGAACATCACCCGCACCTTGCCGCGCAGGTCCTCAATCGGGTCCTCGTACAGGCCGCCGTGCTGCACCAGGTAAGCAATCCGCTGCTTGATTTGTTCGTCGTTCATCGAATCAGTCCTATGAGTTTTTGGATGAAGGGTTCGTCAACGCGGCCTGTGAGTTTGGTGTGTTCGTAGGCCAGGCCGACCAGATTCGCATAAGCATCGGGATCTGGTTTTAGACCTGCGTCACGGATTGCAGCAGCCACTGCGCGCACGCAGGCCGAGAGCGTCTCCTGGTCCAGCTGGCGGTTGTTGCCTGCGTGCTCCTGGTCGAGCCATCCGATGGGCAGGCCGAGCTTGCCCTCCATCTCGCGGGCCACCTTCTCGCTGATCTCGCGCGAGGGGTTGGGCCCGGCCAGCTGGGCAATGTAGCTGCCGTTGGTGTGGCCCAGCTTCTTGGCCATCGAGGTCGGCCCACCCCACTGGGTCATCAGGGCGCGCAGGTTTTCCCGGCGTTGGTCGTAGACGGATCTCATGGCCCGGCAGGGTAGCAAACAGACGCAGCTTGCTGCAATACCTTTACACCCTGCTAAAATCTGCGCATGAAAACCATTACCTCCATGAAGGCCTGGATGGCCGCCGCCACCGTTGACGAGCAAGAGCTCCTGGCCGAGCGCGTGGGCACCACCCGCGGCATGCTCTACCAATACGCCGGGGGCCACCGCACCGCCAGCGCCGAGCGCGCCGGAGCCATCGAGCGCTCTACGGCCGAGATGCACAAGGCCAGCAAGGGCCGACTGCCCAAGATCTATCGCACCGACCTGTCCGAGGCCTGCCTGCAGTGTGAATACGCGCAGAAGTGCCTCAAGGGCCAGGCGGTGATCAGTGAGTTCCCCATCGTGGACGCCCGACAACTGGAGTTGACCCTATGAGCTGGTGGCAAGTCTTGATCCTGTGCTGGGCCTGCTACATGGCGGGCTTTGCCACCGCGGCCCTGATGTCGGCGGCGCGCGACGATGAACTGATCCGCGAGCACAACCTCGAGGCCCTGCGTTCGGCAGGGTTAAACGATGATTGAGACGCTGGCCACGGGCATGCGCTTGATGTTGCCCAGCGGCAATGTCGTGGTCCTGCTGCGTCGCGATCGTGCCGAGTGGACCTGTGGCTACACCGAGCAGGCCAAGGCCCGGGGTGAGGTCGTTTTCACTGGCCGGTTCCTGCGCCAGTATGCGCGCCGCGTCTGATCTTTTACTTTCTGCTAAAGTCTCGCCTGCCAACCAGTTAATCGTGTGCCCCTTGGTGGGGGCTGGGACCCGCGACACGAGCGGGGAGGTTGGCGCTTCGCCCAGCCTCCACCAAGGTGCCTTTAGAAAGCGCCAAATGCCAACACCCACCCGGGGCCGCCCATGAATGCGGTCGCCACCATCAAACCTCACTTGACCAGCATCACCGCCCCCGACGAGATGCGAAACCTGCCCGCCTGGCTGGTGTGGCGTTTTGAGTACCACGAGGGCGAGGAACGGCCCCGCAAGATCCCCTACTACACGGGCGGACCCAAGCGCCACGGCAAGCAAGGGTCACCACAAGACCTTCAGCAACTGACCACCTTTGACGCAGCGCGCACCGCTGCCGCTCGACGCGGGTTTGATGGCGTGGGCTTCGTGCCCATGCCCGAGTTCAACATCTGCGCGCTCGACTTCGACCACTGCGTCACCAACGGTCAGGTGCACCCCGACCTCGAGGCGATCGTCACCAGTACTTATGCCGAGTACAGCCCCAGTGGCACCGGCGTGCGCGCCTTCGTCAAAGGCCAGTACGGCAATTCAAAAGCCCGCGGCGAGCCCTACGGGTTCGAGGTGTTCAGCAGCAAGGGGTTCGTCACCGTCACCGGCAACCGCCTGGACATCGTCGACATCCTGGGCAACGAGAACACCATTGCCGAGCTCGACGCTCCAGTGCGTGCCCTGTGCGCCAAGCGCTTCACCCGTGACCTGCCTGAGACCGGCGTCAGTGCGGGCGAGCCGTTGGGCCTCACCCAGGCGCAGATTGACAAGTGCCTGAGCGTGATTGACGCCGACATCGGCCACGACGAGTGGCTGAGTGTGGGCATGGCGCTGCACCACGAGACCCGCGGCGAGGGGTTCGACCTCTGGTGTGACTGGTCCGAGCTCGGCTCCAAGTTCCCAGGGCGCGAGGTGCTGCTGCATCGCTGGTCGTCCTTTGGCAAGACGCACGACCGCACCGTGACGGCCCGCAGCCTGGTGCACCTGGCCAACGAGCACGGCGCAGGCCTCACCCTGAACGGGCCAGCCGCGATGGAGGAGTTCGAGGCGCTGGTCGATGACGTGTCGCAGGAATTCGAGAATTACGACACGTCGAGCGCTTATGTACCCGAGAAGCCGATGCGCTTCCAGGTGCTCACCGCGCAAGAGTTCACCAACCGCCCCGCGCCCACCTGGATCATCAAGCACGTCCTGCCGCAGGCAGAGCTGGTGGTGCTCTACGGTGCCAGTGGCGCGGGCAAGTCCTTTATGGCGCTCGACATGGCCGGGGCCATCGCCCGGGGCCTGCCGTGGCGGGGCAAGAAGGTCAAGCAGGGCAGGGTGGTCTACATCGCTGCCGAGGGTGCCGGGGGCTTTCGCAACCGCATGCAGGCCTATGCCACCCAGCACCAGGTGGATCTGGCCGAGCTCGACATCGGTGTCATCCACGCCGCGCCCAACCTGATTCTCAAAGACGACGCGCTCGACGTGGCCAAGGCCATCAAGGCGAGCGGGGGTGCTGACGTGGTGATCGTCGACACCTTTGCTCAGACCACACCAGGAGCCAACGAGAACGCGGGCGAGGACATGGGCAAGGCCCTGGCCCACTGCAAGGGCATTCACCGCGCCACGGGCGCTGTGGTCGTGCTGGTGCACCACGCGGGCAAGGACCCCACCAAGGGGGCCAGGGGCTGGTCAGGTCTGCGCGCTGCCGCCGATGCCGAGCTCGAGGTGGTGCGCGGTGCCACGGGGCGCGCGCTGCGCTTGACCAAGAGCAAGGACGGCGAGGACCAGCTGGAGTGGGGGTTCGATCTCGAGGTGGTGCAGATCGGTGTGGACGAGGACCTGGAGCCCATCACCAGCTGCGTGGTGATCGAGACGGCCATGCCGGTGATCGGGGCCGGGCCTGCCCGCAAGATGGGCGTGGTCGAGAAGGTGGTCAACGACGTGATCCAGGAGTTCGCGGTTGCCCAGACCGAGGGCATCGAGGTCGGCCCAGTGCTGGCCGAGGCGGTCAAGCGCATGGACCCGCCCACCGATGGCAAGCGCGACACCCGCAAGATGCGTGCCCGCAAGGCGCTCGAGTCGCTGTGCTCGGGCGATGACTCACCCTACTGGCTGGCCGATGACGGCTGCATTGCCGTGTGCTGAAAGGACTGGACCCATGAACATCACGATTTACACCAAGAGCAACTGCCCCAACTGCGTGGCGGCCAAGGCGCTGCTCAAGTCCAAGGGCCTGACCTATTCCGAGGTCAACCTCGACAGCGATGCCGAGCGCGCCACGTTCATGGACGCCCACGCAGGCGTGCGCCAGATGCCCCAGGTCTTTATCGAAGGCCAGCGTGTCGGGGGGCTGGCGGGGTTGCGTGCTGCGTTGGACCAGATCGGGGGTGGGGTATGAACGCGCAACATTTTGCGGATTGGGCGATGCAACACGCAACATTTTGTGCAACTTGCAATTTGTTGCAGTGTTGCGCAGCTTCAAAAAGTGCAATGCAATGCAACTCCACCCTATGGGGGAGTTGCAGTGTTGCACTGAAGCGGGGGCAATTACATGCTGAGTCAACATTCCATGCGGATTCATCCCTGGCCTGGAAGGAGCGCGCAAAAAATGCAGAAACTGGTCGCACTCAATGAAAACGGAAGGCGAATTGGCCAATCGCACCCGCGAGCCAAACTCCTGGACAGTGAAGTCGATCAGGTGCTGGCGCTGCTGGAGGCGGGTCTGAGTTACGCCGAGGTGGCGCTCAAGTTCGATGTCAGCAAGTCCTGTGTGGCCCACATCGCCACCGGACGGCGTCGCGGCCAAGCGGTCGAGCGCACGGTGCGCGTGTCCGTGTCCTGATGATTTAGCGCGAAGATAAAACCATGAGCACCACCACCAAACCCTTTGACTGGAAACCCGCCTACCTGGCCGCTCTGCGCCAGGTGCCGGTGATCAAGCACGCTTGCGAGGCGGCTGGCATCGACCGCACCACCGCCTGGCGTGCCCGTGACGATGAAGCCTTCGCCGAGGCCGAGCGCGAGGCCATGGAGGAGGGAATCGACCGCGCCGAGGCCGAGGCCTTCAGGCGGGGCGTGGTGGGCTTTGAGGAGCCTGTGATCGACAAGGGCCGCCTGGCCTATCGCTACGAGCGCTACGAGGTCGAGGACATCGACGGCCACAAGGAGGAGCGCTGGCGCATGGCACTGGACGAGCACGGCCAGCCCATCCCGCTCACCGTGCGCAAGCACAGCGACGCCATGCTGGGCCTGGTGCTCAAGGGCAGGCGCAAGAAGGTCTACGCCGACCGCACCGAGCTGACCGGCCCCGAGGGTGCACCGATGGTGATCGACGAGACCGCCAAGGCGGCGCGCGTGGCGCAGCTGCTGGCGCTCGCGCAGCAGCGCAAGGACTTTGGGGACCTCGCGTGATCGCAAGGATGTTCAAGCAACCCCGGCTGTACTTGCGCAAAGATCCTGACGCTGGGTGGGCGCTGGCCTTGTGGCGCTGGCGCGTGTTCTTCAACGTACGCAGCGACGGGCGGGGCGCGTGACGCCGAGCCAAGCGCGCGACCTCGAGCGCTACCTGACCCCGGCCGAGCGCGAGGAGCTCAACGCCCTGATCACCGCCGACCTGGCCGAGCACCGCTGGCGGCCACTGCCTGGCCCGCAGACCATGGCTTACCACTCCCAGGCCGACGTGATCGGGTTCGGGGGCGCTGCCGGTGGCGGCAAGACGGATCTCGCCATCGGCATGGCCACGACCCAGCACCACCGCACCCAGGTGTTTCGGCGCGAGGGTCCGCAGCTCAAAGGCATCATCGACCGCCTGGCCGAGATCCTGGGCTCGAGGCAGAACATCAACGGCAACCCGCCGGTGTACCGCGACGACGACGACCGGCAGATCGAATTCAACTCCATGCCCAACTTGGGCGACGAGACCAAGTACCAGGGCCGACCCAAGGACCTGCTGGTCATCGACGAGGCGGCCAACTTCCTCGAGCAGCAGGTGCGCTTTGTGAAGGGCTGGGTGCGCACCACGCGCCCCGGCCAGCGCACGCGTACGCTCCTGACGTTCAACCCACCGACCAGCGCCGAGGGCCGCTGGGTGATCAGCTTCTTTGCGCCCTGGCTGGACAAGAAGCATCCGCTCTACCCGAGCGAGCCGGGCGCGCTGCGCTACGTCTACGTTGACCCGGTGACAGGCGAGGACGTGTGGATCGCGGACAACGACGCACGGCCGTTCGTGCTGCGGGGTCACGATCGGGTCTATGACTTCGACCCGCTGGCGCACCGCCCCGAGGACATCGTGCGCCCTGAGAGCCGGACGTTCATTCCCTCGCGCATCACCGACAACCCGTTCCTGGTGTCCACCGGCTACATGGCGCAGCTGCAGGCCCTGCCCGAGCCGCTGCGCAGCCAGATGCTGCTGGGCGACTTCCAGGCAGGCATCGAGGACGACCCCTGGCAAGTGGTGCCCACCGCCTGGGTCGAGGCGGCGCAGGCCCGCTGGCGCGAGCGCTCACCCAAGGGCGAGCTGCTGTCGATGGGCGTGGACGTGGCCCGGGGCGGCAAGGACCAGACCGTGATCGCCAACCGCCACCGCAACGAGCGCAGCACGCTGTGGTTCGACCGCCTGCAGATGCACCCCGGCAGCGAGACACCGAACGGACGCAAGGTGGCGGGCCTGGTGATCGCCGAGCACCGCGACCATGCGCCGATCCACATCGACGTGATCGGCGTGGGGGCGAGCCCCTACGACGTGCTGGTTGACACCAACCAGCCGGTCTATGGCGTCAACGTGTCCGAGCGCGCCACCAGCCTGGACAAGTCGGGCCGTCTGTCGTTCTTCAACCTGCGCAGCCAGCTGTGGTGGCAGCTGCGCGAGGCGCTCGACCCCGCGGCCGACAACGGCATGGCCCTGCCGCCCGACAAGGACCTGCTGGCCGAGATATGCGCCCCGCGCTGGGAGCTCTCAGGGATGACCCTCAAGGTCGAGAGCCGCGACGACATCGTCAAGCGGGTGGGGCGCTCACCCGACCGGGCAAGCGCCGTGATCCTGGCGCTGATCGACACGCCCAAGATCCGCGACATCCGCGCCCTCGGCGAGAACGACCGGCCCAGCCTGGACTACGACCCTTACGCACGCATGTAAAATTCAATTGCGGATAGGGTAGCCCCCGAAAAGCTGGCGTCCACCAGCCTGCCGCGCTTTTCAACTGGACACATGGAATGGACCCCCATGAAAACCTGTACAAAGTGCGGCGAGTGCAAGCCGCTTGAACTCTTTCCAAAACTGACGCGAGCCAAAGACGGTCGGCGCGAGAGATGCCGAACGTGTCACGCCGAGGACACCCGCGCCTACAAACAAACGGACACAGCTAAAGCAGCGCGCAAGTCGCTTTACGAACGGACCAAAAACCACGTCTTGCAACAAAGCCGGGATTGGTACAAAGCAAATAAAGCGCGGCGTGTTGAAGCGTCAAAACGCTGGGTAGAAGCCAACCGAAAGCGCGTCAGCTACAACGCCCGGCAGTACCAACTGCGCAGGATCAACTCAATTCCCCCGTGGGCTGACGAGGCCAAAACAGAAGCGGTATACGCCGAAGCTCGTGCACTGCGAGAACTTGGCGTTGACGCAGAGGTCGACCACATCATCCCTTTACGCGGCAAGCACGTATCTGGCCTTCACTGGCACGGCAACCTGCGCTTGCTGCTGGCCTGGGACAACAGACGCAAGAGCAACCGCTTGCTAGAGGGCCACGACCTCGCGTGTCCATGAAGTAAGGGGGCGACAGCACAATGCCCGGAACTCCAAGGAGAACCAAATTGTGCATGTCATCCCCGAACATTCCCCCGCCACCACCCCCGGTTCAGGACGTTAAGCAGCCCGACAGCGCGGCCATGACCGACAAGGCCAAGCGCAACCGCGCGGGCATGGTGGGCGGCTCGTTGCTGACCGGCCCCAGCGGCGTGGCCACCGGTGCCATGACCACCGCTAGAACGAGTTTGCTCGGTCAGTGATGGACGGCCAGCCGATCAACCGCCGACAGCGCCTGCTGGCGCGCAAGAGCGCGCTGTGGAACGAGCGCTCGAGCTGGATCACGCACTGGCGAGAGATCAGCGACTACCAGCAGCCCCGCGCCGGGCGCTTTGTCGTCACCGATCGCAACCGCGGCGACAAGCGCGCCAACCACATCCTGGACAACACCGCCGTGTTCGGTGCCCGCACCCTGGCCGCGGGCCTGATGTCGGGCGTGACCAGCCCCGCGCGTCCGTGGTTTCGGCTTGAGATCAAGGACAAGGAGCTGATGGAGTCCGGCCCGGTGAAGACCTGGCTGCACGACACCGCCACCCTCCTGCGTGCGATCTTCGCCAGCTCCAACACGTACCGCAGCCTGCACACGATTTATGAGGAGCTCGGCCTCTTTGGCACCGCGTCCTCGATCGTGCTGCCCAACTTCAACAACGTCATTCACCACTACCCGCTCACCGTGGGCGAGTACGCCCTGGCCACCAACGCCGAGGGCGAAGTCGACACGCTGTGTCGCGAGTTCCAGATGACGGTCGCGCAAATGGTCGAGCAGTTTGGCCTGGCCAACTGCAGCCAGACCGTGCGCGACCTGTACAACAAGGCCAACTACGACGCCTGGGTCGACGTGCTGCACCTGGTCGAGCCGCGCAAGGACCGCGACACCACCAAGCGCGACGGGCGCAACATGCGCTTTGCTTCTGTTTACCTCGAGCCCGGCAAGGACAACAACGACCAGTTCCTGTCCGAGTCGGGGTTCCAGAAGTTCCCGGTGCTGGCCCCCCGCTGGGTGGTCACCGGCAACGACGTCTACGGCACCAGCCCCGGCATGGAGTGCCTGGGCGATGTCAAGCAGCTGCAGCACCAGCAGCTGCGCAAGGGCCAGGCGATCGACTACCAGGTCAACCCGCCCCTGCAAGTGCCCACCAAGTACAAGGAAGCGGCCAAGGCCCGCCTGCCGGGCGGCGTGTTCTACGTCGACAGCATGGGTCCCAACCAGGGCGTGCGCTCGGCGTTCGACGTCAACCTGAACCTGCAGCATTTGCGCGAAGACATCGTCGACGTGCGCGAGCGCATCCGCAGCGCCTACTACGCCGACCTGTTCCTGATGCTGGCCAACGACACCCGCTCTGGCATCACTGCCACCGAGGTGGCCGAGCGCCACGAGGAAAAGCTGCTGATGCTCGGCCCCGTGCTCGAGCGCCTGCACAACGAGCTCCTGAGCCCGCTGATCGACACCACTTTCGACTACGCGGCCCGCGCAGGCATCCTGCCCGAGGCCCCGCCCGAGCTCGAGGGCATGGAGCTGAGTGTCGAGTTCATTTCGGTGCTGGCCCAGGCGCAGCGCGCGGTCGCCACGCAAGGCATGGACCGCCTGCTCGGCACCGTCAGCCAGATGGCCGCCGTGCGCCCCGAGGTGCTGGACAAGCTCAACTTCGACCAGATCGTCGACGACTACGGCGATGCCTACGGCGTCAACCCGAAGATCATCGTGCCCGACAGCGAGGTCGCAGCACTCCGCCAGCAGCGCGCCGCCGCGATGCAGGCCCAGCAAGCCGCCGCCACCGCCCCCCAGGTGGTGGAGTCGGCCAAGACCGCGAGCGAGATCGACACCGGCAACCTGCAGGACGTGCTCACCTCGTTGCAGGGCTACTCGAACGTCAGCCCCGCACCGATGTAAAGGAACCCCATGATCGAAGCCCCCGACGTCCTGCTCGCCAACACCGAGAACGCCATCAAGAACTGGAACCTTGGGCCTGCGGTCGTGGACCAACCCAACGACCCGTACTGGGCCAAGGCCGCGCAGATCTTCGACGTGCCGCTCGAGGTGGCCAAGCGCCGCCTGTGCGTCAACTGCGAGTACTACGACAACACGCCCGAACGCCTGGCCGAGATGGAGGCCGTGCCGCTCAACCAGTACGACCTCTACAACACGCAGGCGCACCGGGGTTACTGCCACAAGCTGAACTTAATCTGCCACACCACGCGCAGCTGCCAGGCCTGGGAAGAAAAGGAATACGAGCTCGAAGGCGAGCCCAAGGACCTGGCCAAAACCATGTTCCCGGACATGGCGGACTGAGGCATGCAAACCCCGCCCGTACGCACCGCCACCGGCCTGATCGCCTGGTACATGCGCCGCTGCGGGTTCGAGGGCTGGGCCTCGTTCTGGCATGCGGTCTACGTGCTGCCAGGCTACGAACACGACACCCGCCTGATCCGCCACGAGCTGTGCCACCTGCAGCAGATCGAGCACGATGGGCGACTGGTGTTTGCACTGCGCTACAGCTGGTGGCTGCTGCGCTACGGCTACCGCAACAACCCCTACGAGGTCGAGGCGCGCGCCGCCGAAATCGTCTCGTATCCGTGAGCTAAACGCGCGGCACTACTATCGCCGCGTGGCAACTATCAACGACCCAACAGATCTGCGACGTCAAGAACGCGAGGCCGAAAGCGAAGAGCTGGGGGCGCGCGAGCTCAGGCGCAAGGAACTCGAGGATCTTCGGTGGTTGCTCGGTCACCCCCAAGGTCGCCGCATCTCGATGCGACTGCTGGAAGAGGCGGGCGTGTATCGGTCCTCGTTCAACCATAGCGGCAGCGTCATGGCGTTCAACGAAGGCAAGCGACACATCGGCCTGTTTCTCACGGCTGAGTTCCTCGAAGCCGCGCCCGACGGGTTCATGAAAGTGCTCAAAGAGTACGGAAAGACCAAAGATGACTGATACGACTGCGGCAACCAGCACACCTTCCACTGACGCTGGGGAACCGACAACGACTGATAGCACGGCTGCGAGCACCGCAGGCATGGTGGACACGACGGCAACGTCGACCACTGCAAGCACGACCGACCCGAAACCCACGGAACCCGTGGTGCCCGAGTCGTACGAGCTCAAGATGCCCGACGGCGTTCAGCTCGACTCGGCAGCTGCCGAGGAGTTCACCGCGATTGCCAAGGAGCTCAAGCTCGACCAGGCCGCGGCGCAAAAGCTGGCTGACATCGGGGCCAAGATGGCCACCCGTCAGGCAGAAGCGCACGCCCAGCTCGTCGAAACTTGGACCGAGCAGGTCAAGACCGACAAAGAGATCGGTGGCGACAAGCTCGATCAGAACCTGGGCATCGCACGCAAAGCCATCGACACCTTCGGCTCGCCTGAGTTGAAGGCGCTGTTGAACAGCACCGGGCTGGGCAACCACCCCGAAGTCGTGAAGCTGGCGTTCAAGGTCGGCAAAGCGATCAGCGAAGACCGTTTCGTGACCGGCAGCCCCAAAGGAGCCGAGACCGACATGGCCAAAAAACTGTTTCCCAACATGAACTGAAAGGCACACCATGGCTACCCTCGCCGCAAACAACCCCACCCTCCTGGACGTCTCCAAGCGTCTGGACCCCGATGGCAAGATCGCCTCGATCGTCGAGATCCTGAACGCGTCCAACGACGTGTTGCAGGACATGTCGTTCGTCGAAGGCAACCTGCCCACCGGCCACCGCACCACCATCCGCACCGGCCTGCCCACTCCGACCTGGCGCAAGCTCTACGGCGGCGTGCAGCCCACCAAGTCGACCACCGCCCAGGTGACCGACTCGGCCGGTATGCTCGAGGCCTACGCTGAAGTCGACAAGGCCCTGGCCGACCTGAACGGCAACAGCGCTGCGTTCCGCTTGTCTGAGGACGCCGCCCACATCGAAGGCATGAGCCAGGAGATGGCCTCCACGCTGTTCTACGGCAACGAAGGCTCCGAGCCTGAAGCCTTCACCGGCTTGGCTCCACGCTTCAACTCGTTGTCCGCGCAGAACTCCGACAACATCATCGACTTCGGTGGCACTGGCTCCGACAACATGTCGATCTGGTTGTGCGTGTGGGGTCCCAACACCGGCCACGGCATTTACCCCAAGGGCTCCATCGGCGGTCTGCAGATGACCGACAAGGGCCAGGTCACCATCGAGAACGTCGATGGCGCGGGCGGCCGCATGGAAGGCTACCGCACCCACTACCGCTGGGACTGCGGCTTGACCATCCGTGACTGGCGCTACTTCGTGCGCATCGCCAACATCGACTTCAGCGTGTTGAACGCTGGCGATGCCGGTGCTGTGACTGCACAGAAGGCGCTGATCACCGCCATGATCAAGGCCACCGAGCGCATCCCTGCCTTGGGCAAGGGTCGTGCCGCGTTCTACGTGCCACGCAACATCCGCGAGAACCTGCGCCTGGGTATCTTGGAGCGCACCTCCAACAACCTGTCGTGGGAGACCGTCGAAGGCAAGCGCGTGATGACGTTCGACGACATCCCCGTGCGTCGCACCGACGCCCTGGTCAACACCGAAACCCGCGTGGTCTAAGACGAGGCGAGGGTCGGGGCTCACCCCCGACCCTTCCCCGGCTAACCCTCAATCCCTTTGGAAGGACATCAAAATGATTCTCGACGAACGCAATGAATTCGCTGATGCCACGGCACTCAGCACCGCCGCCACCGGCTTGGCCCTGGTGGGCGACGTGATCGACTTGGGCAACGACGGCATCAACGACGTTGAAGGCATGTACCTGGTCGTGACGGTCGACACCGCCGTGACTTCGGGTGGCAGCGCCACCGTGGAGTTCCAGCTCGCCTCCGACGCCCAGGCCGCCATCGCGGTCGACGGCAGCGCCACCGTGCACGCCAAGTCGGCTGCAATCGCCAAAGCCACCCTGGTGGCAGGCTACACAGCCTTTGTGGTCGCACTGCCCAAGGGCCAGTACGAGCGCTACCTCGGCATCCTGCAGAACGTCGGCACCGCCGCGTTGACGGCAGGCAAGATCAACGCCTTCCTGACCAACGCCCCGGCGACCTGGAAGTCGTTTGACGCGCCGTTCCAGCTGTAATAGGAGCCTGGCATGAAGGTAACCGCCATCAAGCCAGCCTTCCATAACGGTGCCCGCGTTCGCGTGGGTGACCAGCTGGAAGTGGCTGACGACTTCAAGGGCTCCTGGTTTGTGAAAGCCGAGAGCGTTGAAGCGGCCAAGGTCGTGAGTGCTGCCAAGCCCTCGCGCCCGCAGCCTAAAGCGCTGTCGCAACTGAGCAAGGGTGAGGACAAAACCTTCATCCAGGCCCACAGCGAAAAGGCCGACCTGGCCTGATCGGCGGTCGCTGATTGCATCGAAAGGGCACCCGCGCAACGGGTGCCCTTTTTTGTTGCGTGTCCGTGGTGTTGAAACCGCCACCTACACTCGCTGGCATTGGAGAACCCCCATGGCCTCAGTCGTACAAATTTGCAACATGGCCCTGAGCCACATCGGCTCGGAGGCGCGCGTCTCGAGCATCAGCCCACCCGATGGCAGCGTCGAGGCGGGCCACTGCGCGACGTTCTACGACCAGGCGCGCACCGAGATGCTCGAGCCCGGCAACTGGGCCTTTGCGCTCAAGCGCCAGCTGCTCGCGCAGGTCACCAACACCAGCAACGCCTGGGCCTACGCCTACACCAAACCCGCCGACTGCCAGCGCGCGCTGCGCATCCTGCGCCCGAGTGTCGCCGTGACGGTGTTCACCCAGGACCGCATTGCCTACCCCCACACCGATGACCGCGACAGCGCGCCGTTCGATGTCGAGGGCGAGGTGCTCTACAGCAACGAGCCCGACGCGGTGCTGGTCTACGTGCAGGACGTCACCGACACCACCAAGTTCCCGGCCAGCTTTGTCAGCGCGCTGTCGTACCTGCTGGCCGCCTACGTGGCCGGACCCATCATCAAGGGCAACGAGGGCGTGCGCGTGGGTGACGCCATGCGCCAGCGTGCCCAGGCCCTGGCAGATCTGTCGGCCACCAGCTCGGCCAACGCCTCGAGCGCCGACAACATGCCGCAGCCCACCTTGCTGGCGGTGCGCGCATGAGTGCCAAGTTCCTGCTCCGCTCGTTCGCCGGGGGCGAGATCACGCCCGAGCTCGCCGGACGCCTGGACCTGACCAAGTACCAGACCGGGCTCTCCCTCGCCCGCAACTTCATCACGCTGCCGCACGGACCCGCGGCGCGCCGCCCAGGCTTTGAGTTCATCCGGGCGGCGGGGGATTCCACGCGCGCCGTGCGCTTGATCCCGTTCGCGTTCAGCGCCACCCAAACCGTCGTGTTGGAGTTCGGGCATGAGTACATCCGCTTCCACATCGAGGGCGCGACCCTGCTTGACCCAGGCACCGGCCTGCCCTACAGCATCGCCACCCCCTACCAAAGCGCCGACCTGTTCGACCTGCACCACGCGCAGTCGGCCGACATCATCACCATCACGCATCCCGGCTACGCCGCGCGCGAGCTCGCCCGCCGGGGAGCCACCGACTGGACCCTGACCGCGATCACGTTCGCCCCGCCCAGTGGCGTGCCCACCAACGTCGTGGCCACGCCCACCGTGGCCGTGAGCACCAACCTGACCCAGACCAAGTACGTGGTCACGGCCGTGCAGCCCGACGGCGTCACCGAGTCGCTGGTCAGCGCCAGCGTGAGCGCGTTGAACAACCTGACACTGGCGGGCAACTTCAACACCCTGACCTGGGACGGCGTCGACGGGGCCGCGCGTTACAACGTCTACAAGCTGCGCGGGGGCATCTACGGCTACATCGGCCAGGTCACGCCCTCGGGCGCTACACCCAAGACCATCAGCAGCGCGGTGGGCTACGACTACAGCGGTCGGTTCAGCTTGAAGCGCGTGCGCGTGGTCACGAGCTCCGCCCACGGCTACACCACCGGCGACCGCGTGCTGATCGAGGGCACGACGCATTTCGACGGCCTGTTCCAGGTCACGGTCGAGAACTCGACCACGTTCAACTACGCCAAGAGCTCGCTCGTCGGCACCTCCGCCGCCTCCGGCACCGCGAGCACGCCCAGCCTCTCCCTGGTTGACGACAACGTGCTGGCCGACACCAGCCAGTCCCCACCCGAGAACATCATTGCGCTCAACGCAAGCACCAACGACTACCCGGCCGCCACCGTCTACCACGAGCAGCGCCGCTGGTTCGCAGGCACCAACGGCAAGCCCCAGGTGCTGTGGGCCACGCGCACCGGCACCGAGTCCAACCTCACCAGCTCGATCCCAAGCCGCGAGGCCGACGGCATGGAGCTGCGCATCGCGGCCTCGCAGTTCAACCAGATCCGCCACCTGGTGGCGCTGTCCGACCTGATCGCGCTTACCGCGGGCGGGGAGTTCCGCGTCTACGCCGAGGGCGCGCCCGCCATCACCCCCACCAGCGTGACGATCAAACCCCAGGGCTACTCGGGGGCCAGCAACGTGCAGCCCGTCGTTACCTCGGGCTCGATCCTCTACGTGCAGGCCCAGGGCTCGCGCGTGCGTGAGCTTGCCTACTCCTGGGAGGCCAACGCCTACCGCACCACCGACGTGTCGATCATGGCCCCGCACCGGTTCAACGGCTATGCGCTCACGCAGATGGCGTTCACCCGTGCGCCCGATGCGACCCTCTGGGCCGTGCGCGACGACGGCACGCTGCTGGGCATGACCTACGTGCCCGACCAGCAGGTCTACGGCTGGCACGCCCACGACACCGACGGCACGTTCGAGTCGGTGTGCGTCGTGTCCGAGGGCAACGAGGACGTGCTTTATGTCGTGGTGCGCCGCACCGTCGGCGGCACCGCGCTGCGCTACGTCGAGCGCCTGCACTCGCGCATCTTCACCGCGCAGGAAGACGCGTTCTTCGTTGACTCAGGCCTCACCTACCGCGGCACGCCGGTCACCACCCTGAGTGGCCTGGGCCACCTCGAGGGCAAGACCGTGAACATCCTGGCCGACGGTGCGGTCGAGCCGCCCAAGGTCGTCACCGGCGGCCAGATCACGCTCACCACCGCCGCCAGCGTGGTGCACGTCGGCCTGCCCATCACTGCCGACCTGCGCACGCTCCCACTCGCCATGGAAGGTGCCCAGGCCGCGGGCCAAGGCACCGTCAAGAACATCAACAAGGTGCACCTGCGCGTGAGCCAGTCCTCAATCGTCAAGGCCGGGCCTGACTTCACGCGCCTGCGCGAGTACCCCGCGCGCGCCGTGTCCGACCCCTACGGCTCCCCGCCCGCGCTGCGTGACGGTGAGCTCGCGCTCACGATCGACCCGAGCTGGAACCAGGACGGCGCGCTGTGCGTGCGGCAGGACCTGCCACTGCCCCTCACGGTGCTGTCGATGACCCTGGAAATCCAGAGCGGTGGGTGAGGTCCTGATCCGACCCACCGAGCCCGGCGACGCCGCCGCGCTGTTTGCAAACCTTCGCCCCTCCGACCTCACCGAGTGCCGGGCCTACGGCCGGGGCGACATCGCTGCAGGCATCGAGACCAGCGTCAACCGCTCGGTGTTGTGCTGGAGCGCGTTCATCGACGGCGAGCTGGCCGCGATCCTGGGCTGTGCCCCGATCAACATCCTCACCGGCATCGGCTCGCCCTGGATGCTCGGCACGCCCGTGCTCGATCGGCACCAGCGTGTCCTTGTCCGCAGCACCCCCGAGTACATTGCCCGAATGCTAAAGGCGTTCCCCCACCTGGTGAACTTCGTGCACGCGAACAACACCACCAGCGTGCGCTGGTTGCGCCGTCTGGGGTTCACGCTGCACGCCGCTCAACCCTACGGTGCACTGGGAGAGCCTTTCCACCTGTTTGAAATGCGAGCCTGACCATGTGTGAACCAACCACAATTGCAATGATCGCCATGGCGGCCGGTACTGCCGTATCCGCCAAGGCCTCCTACGACCAGGGCCAAGTCGCCAAGCAAGTTGGCCGCAACAACGCGACCATGGCGGAGTACGCCGCGCAGGATGCGCAAAAGCGCGGCGAGGAAGACGCCGCCGCAATTCAGCGCAAAGGCGCAGCGCTCAAGTCCGCGCAACGCGTCAGCCTGGCCGCCCGAGGCCTGGACCTGGGGTATGGCACGGCTGCCGACCTGCAAGACCAGACCGATTTCTTCACTCAATCCGACGTCGCCACCACTCGCACCAACGCTGGCCGCGACGCCTGGAGCATGCGCGCGCGCGGCCAGCAGGCGGTGTTCGAGGGCAACGCCGCTGCACGCAACGCCAATATGCAGGCCGCAGGCTCCCTGCTCAGTGGCGCGGGTCAGGTGTCCGACAAGTGGAACACCTACAGCAAGAAAGGGCCGTAAACCATGCCGCAGGTTCCTGTCTACCAGGACCGCCAGGTCCGCACCGAGGCGTTGCGCCCGGTGTTTCAAAACACGCCCGACGTCAGCTCGGGCGCACGCGCGCTCGCGCAAGGCCTGGGCCAGGTGGCCGAGGTCGCCGACCGCATCGACCTGCGCGACGCGCAGGCCAAGGCTGCCACCGCTGAGTCGCAGATCACCAGCGAGTGGATGAAGTGGGACGCGGAAAACCGCAACAAATACCGCGGGGCCAACGCCGACGGCTACGTGCCCGCCGCCGAGGCCTGGTGGAAGAGCGCCGCCGAGAACGCTGGCAAGGAGCTCAACCCCCGTGCCAAAAGCCTGGCCACGCAAAGCCTGCGCGCCAAGCAGACCGCCGCCCTGGGCAACGTGCAGACGTTCACCATGGCCGAGAAAGAGCGCCACGCCGATGAGACCTACAGCGCCGACGTGGCGACCACGATCCAGTTCGGGGTGACCTCGGGCGATGTGGCCAGCACCGCGGTGCAGATCCGCGACAAGGCCGCCGTGCTCGGCGCGCGCAAGGGCTGGACCACCGAGCAGGTGCAGGCCGAGGCGGGCAAGAACTTATCCGCCATGCACCTGGCGCAGATCAGCAAGCTGGCCGAAAACAACGCCCAGGCCGCACAGGCCTACTACGACGCCAACAAGGCCGAGGTCGGGTTCCAGAACCAGGCGCGCGTTGAGCAAGTGCTCAAAGGCGAGATGGACAACCAGTTCGCCACGCAGACGGCCGCCGCCATGGCGGGCAAACCTCTGAGCGAGCAGCTGGCCGAATCCGCCAAGATCACCGACCCGCAGCGCCGCGAGAAGACGCTCAACCAGGTGCGCAACAACTACGCCCTGGTCAAGCAGGCCGAGCAGGAGCAAGAGGCCAAGTTCTCTGACCAGGCCTGGCAAATGTTCAGCCGTGGCCAGAAGATCCCCGAGGCCGTGCTCTCGGGCATGAACGGCCGCGAGCGCGCGCAGCTGCAAGAGTCGCAGCGCACCCGCTCTGAGCGCCTGGCCCAAGGCACCCCGGTCAAGACCGACATGCTGACCTACATCGACACCCGCGAGAAACTCGCCCGTGGCGAGAAGGTCGACCTGCGCGCGCTCACCGAGAAGATTGGCAAGACCGAGATGGAGACGCTGCTCGACATCCAGACCACCGCCAGCAAGGGCGGGGTTAAGCAAGACAGCATGCTCACCGACGAGGGCCGCATCAACGCCGCGATCGTGGGCCTCGGCATCGACAAGAAGAAAAACCCAGAGGCTGCTGCTGGCCTCGCCAACGAGATCGACCGCCGCGTGCGCGCCGCCTCTGCTGCCAAGGGCGGCAAGGAACTGACCGCTGACGAAAAGCAAGGCATCGTCGACCGTGTGGTGATGGACAAGGTGTACGTGGACGAGTGGGGCACCGACCCGCAAAAACCACTGGCCCTGCTCACGCCCGACGAGCTCAAAAAAGCCTACGTCAACGTCAACGGCCGCAACGTGCCTGTGTCCTCGGTGCCCGCGCTTGACCGCCGACAGATCGTCAAGGCGCTGCAGGCCACCGGCCAGCAACCCACAGAACCAGCCATCGTCGAGATGTACCTCGCAGGCAAACAGAAAGGCTCTGCCAAATGACGGATTACTTGAGCCTCGCGCAACAGCGCGCCCCCCAGGCCGCTGAAGAGCAGGACAACCCGTACATGCCCCTGGCGCAGCAGCAACAGACGCTGCAGCAAAACCGCGCGCGCACCGTGCTCGAGACCGCACTGCGCGATGACCCCGACCTGGCCGCCGAGCGCCTGCGCGTGTCGCAGACCTCCGGCGTGCCGCTGCGTGTGGTCGAGCGCAACCTCGATGAGCTGCGCGTGAAAGAGCGCGCCCGCGCCATCGACCTGGTCGACATGGCCCAAGAGTCGCCGGTGCTGTACCGCCAGATCACCGACCCCACCTTTGCCACGACCTCGGTTGACGACCTCGACACGCTCAAGAACCTTGAGCGCTCGGTCGGCAAAAGTGTTCGCTACGTCATGGGCGCAGACGGCAAAGGCGGCCTGCCCTCGGACCTGGTCGACGCCACAAAGACCGTCGGCCTCGGGGCCACGGTCGGCATCGGCAAGATGGCGTTCGACGCCGCCGGTGTGGTCAATGACCTGATCGGCTGGCAGTCGGGCGCACAAGCCGCGCGCGGCACCGCCAAGCAACTGCAGGGCGTGATAGACAAGTACGGGTTCCAGCCCGAGAGCAGCACCGGCGAGGCCGTCAAGTCCGGCCTGCAGTCCGCAGGCACCAACCTGGCGCTGCTGCCGATCGGTCTGATGCGCGGGCTCTACGGCACCGCCAACCAGGCAGCCTCCGTGGTTGCTGGCCTGATGGCCGGGGGTGCGGGTGCTGCTGCGTTCAACGAAGCACGGGACAAGGGCCGCAACACGCTGCAAGCCGGGGTCTACGCCATCCCCGAAGCGACGTTTGAGTATGTGTTCGAGCGCATCCCCGCGGCCAAGCTGTTTGGTGACATTGCCGCCAACACCGGCCTGCTCAAGCTGATTGGCCGCCAGACACTGAGCGAGGGCTGGACCGAGCAGGTCACGACGCTGGCCCAGGACTTCAACGAGTGGATGAACCTGAACCCCGACAAGACACTGGGCCAGTTCATCCAGGAGCGCCCCGAGGCCGCCTACCAGACGTTCATCGCCACCCTGGTCGGTGTGGGCGTGCAGACCACCACGATCAAGGGCATCAACAAGATCATCGAGAAGGCCAGCGATCAAAGCCTCAAGTTCGATCAGGACTTGCTCGAGAGCCAGATGCAACTGGCCGCCGCCTCGATGCTGCGCACGCGCAGCCCCGAGCAGTTCCGCGCCCACGTCCAGAACGTGGTCGACGCCAACGAGTCCGCCAAGAAAGAGATCTACATCGACGGTGAAGTGCTCAACCAGCTGCCGCAAGAACTGCTGGCCCAGCTGCCTGAATCCGTGCGTGAGCAGATCCCTGCTGCGCTCGAGGCCCGCAGCACCGTGGCCATCCCGATGGCCGACGTGCTCACCGTCGCCCCAGGCACCGAGCTTGAGCAGATCCTGAACGACAACGCCCGCATGCGCCCAGACGCTGCCTCGCGTGTCGAGGCGCAGCTCGCGCAGGAGTACCTGGCACAAGAAGCCGAGCGCGTGATGCAGCAGGCCGCCGACACCAGCGCCTGGCAGCAAAGCAGCGAGGCTGTGCGCACCGAGATCTTGGGCCAGCTCAACAGCACCGGCCGGTTCACGGCTGACGTCAACGAGGCTTACGCCACGCTGCAGTCGAACTTCTTTTCGACCATGGCCGCCCGCACGGGCATGACGCCCACCGAGCTCTACCAGCGCTACAGCCTGAAGGTTGCAGCAAAGCAGGTGGGGCAGGGCGGTGTGCTGAACGCCGACCCGGCAACGCCTGAGTTCCGCGAATGGTTTGGCGAGTCCAAGGTGGTCGACGCGCAAGGCGTACCCCTGGTGCTTTACCGCGGCATGGCCGGGGAAACGATCCCGGAGGAGGGCGTCACAGAGATGCGCCCAACCACAGGTCTGCTTGGCACCGGCATCTACATGACCGGTTTCCCAGGGCGCGCCGCAGGTTACACCCGAGGCGAGCGGGGCCAAACTTACCCGCTCTACGCGGCCATCCAAAACCCAATCAGCGAAGACGATTTTGTTGAGCGCTTTGGCCGCACGCGTCGCAGCCCTGAAGAAAACCAGGCGATCACCGACCAGCTGGTCAGCGAAGGCTACGACGGCATCATCGCCGAGCGCGGCCCTGGCCAGGCTTGGGAGGTTGTCGCGTTTCGCCCTGAGCAAGTCAAGTCGGTGTTCAACGAGCGCCCGACTCAAGCGCCCGGCATGCTGGACCAGGCCGTCCGGCAAAAGGCGGGTCCCGATGCGCCCGGCGTCGGACTGGAAGACGGCAACAAGCTGGGCTTCTGGCCAGCGCTGCGCGTCAAGTTGACCGCCAAACTGAAGCTGCCCGAGAAGGCACCGATCCTGACCGGCACGGACAACAAGAACGCCGCCCGCCAGATCTCCGCAATTGACGGCATCCTGAAAAAATTCCCCAAGGCCACAGAGTCCACTGCCGAGTGGACGAAGATGATGGCCTACGCCCTCGGCTCGGCCGAGGTGCCGATCCCGCCCTACGCGTTCATCCGCGACCTCAACGGCACCGGCTCGCTGGACAAGCTGCGCACGTTGACCCAGGGCCAGATCGACGACGCCAGTCACGGCTTTGAAAACGCCGCCGAGTTCCGCCGCGCGTATCTTGCGGGCGAGCTGGGCGTGGAAACCACCGGCAAGCTGTTCATGTGGTCGTTCCTGTCGCGGGGCGTGTCGCCCTACACACAGGAGGCGCTGTTCATCGACGCCTTCGACGGCGCGGACCCCTGGATTGCGATGGCCGCGCGCGGTGAGTTCACCGAGGCCGTGTTCCCTGAGTACGAGGCCTGGGCCAAGTCGGTCGCCCCGAAGGGCAGTGGACAGCCAGGCGCAGGAGCCACGCACAACCTGAACGCCTTTGGCCAGGACTTCCTGTTCAAGATGTCGCGCGTCGGCACCGACGGCAAGACGCACATGCAGCGTCTGCACGACATGATGAGCGACCCCAACCAGACCGGTAAACAGATCCGCCGGGAGTTCGCCACCTTTGGCGAGGGCGTGGGCATCGACAACAAGGTTGTCAGTTTCACGCTACTGGTCGCTGGCTTCCCCGATGTGATGGTGCTCGACCGGGTGCAGATCCGACAGCTCTGGGACGACGGCCGTTTCAACGGCGTCAACCTGTACGACGGCGTGTCCGAGAAGCGGATGGTCACCGGCCGCGACGGTGAGACCGTTGAGAAAAACGTCGGCATCGCGGGCTCCTCGCTCAACAGCCTGGCCGAGGGCGCTCGAGGCATCCTGGTTTACGAAGCCATCGAGCGCGGCCTGGAAGGCAAGATCCAGCAGATGTACGCCGACCTGGGCCGCCCCCAGGACGCCAGCATTGGCCGCTACCACTGGGAAACCTGGGTTGCTGACAGCCAACAAGAAGCCAGCCACGGCACGCTGGGGGCCATCCTGGCTGACGCCAAGGGTGACGACCAGGCGATCGCCAACGTATCCGCAAAACAAGGCGAATACGGTGCTTACGAGTACGGTGCGCTGTACAATAGGGACTCTGACGGCTTGCCATGGTTCGGGTATGAAACTCCTACCGGCGGCCGCTTTGCGTTCTCGGTGCCTGCGTTTCGCGCCTTCCTAGAGGACATCAAGCGGCCTCGCACGGGCGTTGTTCCGACAGGGTTCAAGGTCACGAACCTGAAGAAGGATAAAGATGGCAACAACAAAATTGAAATCGACCCCGGCTACAGCAACGGCCCCTGGTACAACCGCCCCGGCGTCAACCAAGACCGACTCGAAGAACGCGCCCGCTACTGGGCAGACCGCGCCGGTGGATCCGGCGAAGGGCAACGCGCTATTGAAGAAGCTCTTCAGCAGCAAGCAGCCGATGGTGCCCGATCCAGCGCCGCAGGCCAACCCGAAGCAGGAGGCGTAAATGACCGATTGGAACAAGCCGGAGACGGAGCAGGACGCGCAGTTGACGCAGGATCGTCGCCGCTTCCAGGCGCTCCGGTCATTGCAGGCGCAACAGGGCCAGACCCCCGCCTCGTCGCCGTCGCCGAGCAATACGCCCGCGACAACGGCATCGACCTCAAACGTCAATCCGAATACGTCAAAGTAGACCCCGAGCGCGCCGCGCGCATCGCGGCCGCCTACGAGGCGATGGCCCACGCCCCGCAGGACCCTGCGGTGCAAGAGGCCTACCAGAACCTGATCCAGCAGACCGTCGCGCAGTACCGCGCGCTTGAGGCGGCAGGCTACAAGTTCTGGTTCATCGACCCCACCAACGACCCGTACAAAAGCCCGTTCGACGCCATGCGCGAGATGCGCACGACCCAGACCATGGGCGTGTTCCCGACGG
>Ga0209354_10000220_pt1 | contig 27988 bp, 23 predicted proteins | sample LauGreSpBDMM15DD_2_FD_187562 | JGI IMG/M metagenome (GOLD analysis project Ga0209354, IMG submission 187562) | Freshwater lake microbial communities from Lake Michigan, USA - Sp13.BD.MM15.DD (SPAdes) (version 2) | ecosystem: Environmental > Aquatic > Freshwater > Lake | place: Lake Michigan...
CCATCTTCGCCTTTCTCGCCTTTCTCGCCCTTTTCTCCATCTTCGCCTTTCTCGCCTTTCTCACCCTTCTCACCCTTCTCACCCTTCTCACCCTTCTCACCCTTCTCACCCTTCTCACCCTTCTCACCCTTCTCACCATTCTCACCCTTCTCACCCTTCTCACCATTCTCACCATCTTCACCCTTCTCACCATCTTCACCCTTCTCACCTTTCTCGCCATCTTCGCCTTTTTTACCTTTCTCACCCTCTGGACCAGTGGGACCACGTGGACCCGTAGGACCAGTAGGACCTGACTCCCCTGTATGCCCATGACATCCTTTTTCTCCGGTATCACCATGACATCCTTTGGGTCCAGTTGGGCCATGGCATCCGGTCGGTCCAGTATGCCCAGTATCTCCAGCACATCCTTTGGGTCCAGTTGATCCAGTTGGTCCGGTTGGTCCAGTATGCCCAGTTTCACCATCACATCCTTTGGGACCCATTGAACCGTGACATCCTTTGGGACCAGTGGGGCCAGTTTGACCATCACATCCCTTATGACCAGCGGGTCCCGTAGGGCCAGGCGGTCCGGTGCATCCATCACACCCGTCTTCTCCATCGCATCCATCTTCTCCATCGCATCCGTCTCGTCCATCACGCCCATCTTCGCCATCTTTTCCATCTTTTCCGTCTCGGCCATCGCGACCATCTTCGCCATCTTTTCCATCTTTTCCATCTCGGCCATCTTCGCCATTATGACCATTTTCACCATTCTTGCCATCTTTTCCATCTCGCCCGTGCTTGCCATCTTTTCCTTCTTCACCGTCTTTTCCATCCTTCCCATCACACCCATCGCGGCCATCCTTCCCATCACGGCCGCATTTGCCCAACTTAATCGATTTACGACAATTCTTTGCCGAAGTGGGTTTACACGGCTTGCTGCATGTCGGCGGCGTTGAACACGACTCATCGCAGTCTTCTTCAGACTCGTCACTTCGATAGCAAGATTTGGGCATATAAGTTTAATTATATATATGTATTAAATAATTAAATGGTTACAAAAAAAATATCACGGAGAATGCATTGCAAACTAATACAGTGTGATCTCACTAATTACAAATGAGAATATATATTACAAATATTTTAGTTAGTAGTTTTTACAGTTATTATGAATTGATGTGACAGTGCATTGCAATCTGCAGCATTATCGCTGTCAGTATCACTGTCCTCGCATTTACATATCGGTTTCACATATGGCTTGCATTTGGTGCATTCACATGCGCGTGGCTTGCATTTGGTGCATTCACATGCGCGTGGCTTGCATTTATTACATTCGCATGAACTCTGTTTACGTTTACGACTGCATTTCTCTTCGCGATGGGAATTGCATTTCGCAGCAGAACGACGAGAACATTGGGAACAATCACACTTAGGCATTATACTGTATATGATGATAATAATAAAACTACACCTAGATATGCTGTGTAAAAAAAATACAGTAAATATAAACACATAACAGTAGTTTGCGTAACATGCATTATTGAAATATAATCAATGTTTGTAATTTTTATTCGGTTATGATTCTAGGTACAATATTAATAGTTTGTAGTTCTTGCGACATGAGTTTGTATGCATATGGAATGTCGACCTTTGCAAAATCGGTTCGGTTGTCGCATGTTTTGCAGAAATGTATGGAAAAGTCACCGCTGGTATGTAGTTTGCTTTGTTTGCCATCATTATACGATGCAATCATTCCGCATTTTTTACACACATGAACGTTATATTTATCCGATACATCATACATTCGTTCTTTGCAGAAGCGAGTCATTCCGTGAGCAATCATTACATCTCTTTCCATCTCACCTATGCGGAACCCACCATCGCGACTTCTACCTTCAGCCGGTTGTCGCGTTAGATTTACCATGGGTCCAATCGAACGACTATGTTGCTTATCACTTACCATGTGCTTCAGCCTTTGATAAAATACCGGCCCAATGAATATGTTGGTTTCCAGCTGTTCGCCAGTGAGCCCATTGTACATGAGTTCATTGCCATAGCTTTCATATCCAAGCTTTAACAACTCCGCTGAAATCGTCTTTACATCGAGGTTACCAAAACTGGTTCCGTCGCCGAACATACCTAACTGCAACAATACTTTACCGAGAAGCGTTTCTTTCAATTGCCCGATCGTCATTCTCGATGGAATTGCATGTGGATTAATGATAATGTCTGGACGAAGGCCTGACGCAGTGAATGGCATGTCGCATTCCGGAATAATATTTCCAGCAGTACCTTTCTGGCCATGCCTACTTGAAAACTTGTCACCGAACGTGGGCTTGCGTAATACGCGCATACGTACCTTCGCGAAATTGTATCCATCGCCGTTACGTCCAGTGAAATTTTTATCAACATATGTGTCTTCAGTTGTGCGATATGTCTTACTTTGGTCTTCGTATTTTACCGTCTTGGTCGGGTCATTACGGTTTTCTTTAATCGGTACAATCTTTGCAATGATCACATCGCGATTCTCTACGCGTTCGTTTACAGGAAGAAACCCGTCCGCGTTTAATTTGTCGTAATTGCCAAACTTAATACCCTTTGTTTTTGCCGGGTCTGGTTTGCAACGGATGATTTCATCGCGAATGATGTTTTTGTCTTCGTCTTTTTCCGTGTGATAGATAGTTGCGAGGAATAATCCGCGGTCAATCGACGACTTGTTAATCAATACACTATCTTCCTGATTATATCCAGTATGACTCATAATTGCCACATGTATTTGTGTACCCGATGGAATCTTATTGAGGTGCAAGAAATTCATGATACGAGTGTCTACGAGTGGACGAGATGGATAATTAAGAACATATGCTGTTTTGTCCATTCGCTGGTCGTAATTTGTCGCGTATACACCCATTGCCTGCTTACCCATCGCGCAATTACTGCTCGCAAATTGGGAGGCAATGAAGGAATGATTTTCACTATCTACTTCTATATCGGAAATAAGTCCATCGGGTTCAGGCGTGATGGAGTGTATGTTTATAAAGAGAAACTCGTTGAGTAAGATAGTATTACTTTGCCATTCATCAAACGCTAGATTTTTATAGTTATTCGTAGACATATTTGTAGCTATATATTCCCTACGAATGTTTTCGGATAATGAGGACGATTCTATACTGTTGAAACTTTTCATACAGATACCTATTTTCAACTGATTATTGTAAATCAGTTCCTTAACTGTTTTCCATCCGTGGTCTGTCATAAATTTATGGTCTTCGGTTGCAATAATGGTACGACCACTAATTGTTGTTAATTTATAAATGGGATATTCATTTTTACGAACAAACTGGTTAACAACAGTTGTTGTCGTAATTTCCATACTAGTAGGATTAAATGAAAGCACCTTTTCACCAATCTTGATTTCACCAATTGGTTTTTTAATTCCAGATGCCATCCATACTTCTTCCTTTGGATGTAGACATTGGTAAGTGTTTCTGGGGGCTTGGTTATGGTCAGGGAACGGTACACATGACGCCAACACGCCAAATATAGTACTTGGGTGGATTTCACAGTGAGTGTAATCGAAATGACCACTGGTAGGTTGCAGATAAGAATCCTTTGATTTCATAGCGATCATTGCATGGTTTTGCTCTTCCGGGTCGATATACTCGACAACTGCCTCGTCAATATTACAGTTAGTAAGCAAATCGTTCCAGGTGAGTTTGCGGTCAACCAATGAGTTGATAATGTCGCTCGTGATTAAGGCCTTATTATCTCTAACACGTAATACAGGTCGAGTTAATCTGCCACCGTCACTGCAAACACGAATTTCGAGAGTTTTATAATCGAAAATAATAGATGTGTATATGTTGATAATGCCTGTATATTTTTTTTGTTTTAAATCTTTATACAGTTCATCGGGCACGTTTGTAATACCCTGCCACGCGCCATTGACGAATACCTTTACTTTGCCATACAATTCATTGGGGTCGGCAATGTCGTCAAACGACACGATAAACGGCTTGACATATTCATACAGTGCCGAACTATTTGTAGGTATAGTAATATGAGCCATGTAGCTGATGTTTTTCACTACACCAATGGATTGGCCTTCCGGAGTTTCTGCGGGGCATAAAAATCCCCACGTAGTGTTGTGCAACTTACGCGGAGCAATTAGCTCACCGCTTTTTTCTAGAGGGGTGTTGATGCGACGAAGATGACTTAAACTAGAAACATATGTCAATCTGTTCAATACTTGTGCAACGCCCACCTTGCTACTATTTGACTGTTTAATGCTAAAATCGCCGGTAGAAAGTGCACGGTTGATGCCATTCTCGATGGTGGTCGATTTCATAATTTTGTAAATGTTTGTCATGTTAATGATATTGCCATAATCTTCACTGGAACGCCATGATCCGGTGTTGATTTCACGGACCACCTGTTTTTGCATTTCCTTTACCAGTTTATTGAAATAATTACGGAACAGATTATTGAGAAGCGTGCCAGTAAGTTCAACACGTTTGTTAAGATACGAATCGCGGTCGTCTGCCGAAATCCAGTCCAAACTTGCGCTAATCAACTTGGCCGCCATATATCCCAGCAAATATACTTTTTGGTTTTGTGTTTTGCAATGAGGGAACAGGTCATTTTCTAATATATCTACAGTGAACTCGCGCTTCTTAATTAAGCCAGTTTCTTTGTCCATATTTATAGGAGTATATAACGCATATGTTGTAATGTATTTGATGGCATCTTCTTGCGTTAAATAGTCATTCGCGTCGACAATGGATGCATGGAGTCTTTGTAGGCATATAGCCGAGTCCTTGTCATCCAGATCCAATAGAATATGTTTGCAAATATCCCTGTCGGTAATAATACCAATTGCGCGGAACAAAATGAACAGTTCAATCGGCTGCTTAATGCGCGGAATATTTACGTATATGCCATGACCAAAGCCGTTGTTCTTTGACGAAATCATCATCTCAACCTGCTTGGGGGAGATACATTTGAAGTCCGGGACCGATTTGATTTCCGCGGTCCATGACCACTTTGTGGATTTCTTGCTATTGAAACAATATATCCTGTTTTCGGCGGCGCGCTCTTGACCCAACACAGTCTTTTCAGAGCCCTTGATAATAAAGTACCCACCACAATCCATGTTGCATTCGCCAGTTAGCTGTGAATTCGTGAAATTGTTGTTCTGGTTCAACACACAAATCGACGATTTCAACATGATTGGCATTTTACCGATGTTGATTTTGGGCATCGTTCGCTTAATAATTCGCGGTGTATCCATGCATTCTGTATTACGAACAACGTATTCGATATCGATGTCGACAGTCATGGTGGATGCATATGTAAAGTTGCGCAGTTTCGCTTCTTGTGGTAACATAATCTTGGTCGCACCATTGTTTTCGTGTATTTGTGGCGGATACAGCTTGAAATTGTTGAATGTAACAAAACATTCTAACATATATAGTTGTTTTTCGGCAATGTAATCATTATCTGAGTGTATTTTTACTGGATTAAACATGTCAATCGTGCGCTGAATCTGGTAATTCACGAAATTGTTGTATGACTCGATTTGATGGCGAACTAAACGGTCCAAATGTTTCCCTTCGAAATACGATTCGATGATTTGGTACGGTTCTTCCACATATTCACCCAAATGCCCTAAAATGCTTTGTTCCACCTTGGTCATTGCAGCGGCAATTGACTTTGCGTGTTCTTCCACATACGCCTCGGTCTGTATAACCGATTTAAGTGCCTGCGTTTCGTTGTTAAGTGCGGGTGTTCGCAGTTTTAACTTTCGGGCAGGCGCGGCAGATGGCATGGGCTGGGCGGTTGTTGTGTGGTTATGGCTCGCGGATTTCATTTGATACGACATAATTCGTTAATATATTTGTAATTGATTTGTTGCAGTCGGTATTTTCAATTTTTCATGTATAACTAATTTATCGAATGTAGATAAAAGGAACAATAATAACTACATTAACTGCCCAATCCATGCATCGGTCAAAGAAATTCATTCATTATTTGGATGGATATTGTAATAAATCGGAACTCACATTAGAAGATTGCAGTCGACTCACTTCCAATATTAATAAACAGTTTCATCGTAAATATGGACCGCCACCTGATGTATACTTATCATTTGATGCAAATTTGGCCGATATAGCAAATCCATTGGGCGGTATTTTACCACCACTACACGACCTCGATTATAAACCGCTCACCTCGCCTGGACCTACGTCCACTATACCGCATGTAGAACACATATGTGTAAAAACAAAAACGGTTAACATAGAAACCGACGTTAAAAGTCTAGTGGATTTATTGCATATCATTAACACTCATGAATATGACGCAGAAACGCAATATAATATCGATTTGAAATCTTTACATGCGATCAAAGAAGAGATGACATTGTTAAATGATATGATTGGTATGGAGACCATAAAAACCGCCGTTATGAACCAACTCTTATATTTTATACAAAATCTGGGTAGTGGCGATGCGGGCAACGGAGACTTTAAACACACTGTTATATGCGGTCCGCCAGGAACAGGTAAAACCGAAATCGCCAAACTGATCGGCAAAATGTATTCGAAGGTTGGTATTTTGAAAAACAACGTCTTTAAAAAGGTAACACGCAGCGATTTGATTGCAGGGTATTTGGGACAAACCGCAATCAAAACCAATAAGGTTGTAACAGAATGCATTGGCGGCGTGTTGTTTATTGATGAAGCTTATTCACTTGCAGCACATGACGGTAATGATAGCTTTTCGAAGGAGTGTTTAGATACATTGTGTGAGGCATTAAGTGACCACAAGACAGATTTGATGGTTATTATTGCAGGTTATGAAGATGATTTAAATGGTACGTTCTTCAAAGTAAACCGCGGGTTAGAATCCAGATTTATTTGGAAATTTCGTATGGACCCGTACACAGCAGATGAATTGATGCGCATATTTGAGAAAAAAATAGCCGATAATGGATGGAATTTGAATATTGACACCCCAATATTACGTGCATGGTTTACGCGTAACCATAAAAAGTTTGTTCATTATGGTAGAGATATGGAACAGCTGTTTACATATGCGAAAATTCATCACAGTCGCCGCATATATGGAAAGCCGACTGAACTGCGTAAAAAGATTACTATTGACGATTTGACATGCGCATTTGATGTTTTCGAAACCAATAAAAAGAAGGAGGCGGTTCCAGACTATTTGCAGAACATTTATGTATAAACCATTGAAGAATTAAAATGGGACATTTTAATTTTTCAATGACCAGATACCAGTAACGTTTTGAAATGACGCTCCGTCGGAGCGTGCCATTTTAAATCTTCGCTGGTATAATATGACTATTGGGATTTAGGAAAATAATAACAACCTTATTATTATTTTCGTAAGATGTGCCTATAATATAACTAACCACATTTTAAGTATGAGTGATAAAAAAATATTAGCAATAGACCCGAACATGTTTTCATTTTCGAATAATACTACGCGAAAAAAACGCGATAAACAGGAAACCGATGCGAAAATTAAAATGAAGGCCGCGGCAAAACCAGTTAACAATACTTCATTGAAAAAACGGTCCATCATAAATATGATGCGAAAACACCAAGAAACGCAATATAAACAGAAGTTTGATACTACATCAAAGCCAACCACGAGCAACAATGATGTTTCTGCTTTTAAAAATGATTTCGATAATGCCAAGGAATATTTTAAGAATTTGCAGGAAACCGTTACGAAGAATGCGGTTCCTAAAAATCATACACTAAAACAATTACCATCAGTGCATTCGCCACCGTTAATGCAGCACGCGAATTTCACAGGCATGCAAGATGTAACTAATAATGTATATACGACTTTGTCTAGTCCATCTACAACTATTAATACACAAATATTACCCACACCCAAATATGGGTGTTTGAAAAACGGCACGTTACCCACATATCGTAATATGATGAATCAAACGCGGAAAAATGTACCCGGAGAACATGTCGGCGGGAGCGTAGTGCAATCCAATATGGCTATGAACACTAATAATCCCAATACCAATAGTGCAGTTGGTGCCAACCGTCCTGATACAAATATTGCTCCAGTCAGCCCAAATATAAGTACAATCATGCGGAATGCCATACAGTCAAATCAAATTCAAACGAAATTAGAAAATATGAACCGCAATAAGGCAAAACCTAAGAAAATGAAACGAAAAAAAACAATACGTCGAACATATAAGATTGGTCGTTCGAAAATAATGCCAAAAGTATCTGTTTTAGTATCGAATAAAACAATACGAAACAATATCTCGACCAAAACCCACCTCATCAAACAGGCCCCTATTCATGAAATACGTAAATATTTGATAAAACACGGGTTCATTCGAGTGGGTGCAATCACCCCCAACGACGTATTGCGCAAAATGTATGAAACCGCTATGTTAATGTGTGGTGAAATCCAAAACCATAATCCCGACAATTTATTGTATAACTTTTTGCACGATACCGAGAAATAAGTCATATAACTTTGTAGTGTACCAGCGTAGTGGTCACAGAGAATGTTATGACTATTATACAACCATATATGAATATTGATGTATAAGAATTGATTTTGTCGGCTAATGATTTATTTGAATAATGTGATTCTTGGTCATACATATTTTCAATATCATCTATTTCTTCTTCGGGTATTGTTTCATTGGGATTATTAAAGTTATAGTACTGCACATATCCAGTTCGTGGATTTATGCGTGGGCGTATATAATCATATTCTAATTTACTTGGGTCACAATAATATCCATATCCATCATCGTCATCATCATCTATGGTTATATTTATACCAATTTTAACCATTGTTTTACATTCTGTTGAGATATTTTTTTTGGATAGAAAATATGTCAATTTTACAAAAGTGATTGCGATAATAACATAAACAATTGTGGCTATAATTAATTAACATCGAGAACATTAGGATGGATACGGATACAAAGTCAATATATGGTGAATATTTTAAATATACAGAAGAATATCAAACAAAATACGGTAAGCATAGTGTGGTTTTAATGCAGGTGGGTGCTTTCTTTGAAGTGTATGGAATCAAACTGGCCGAGGGAGACGATATTGTCCGTAGCCAAATCGCGCATTTTGCGGAAATATGTCAACTTAACGTTTCGGCAAAAACACAATCATACGAGAACGGTACAATTGTCATGGCGGGATTTCGCGATTTTACTATTGATAAATATATAACAAAACTTACCGAGAACGGATATACAGTTCCCGTGTTTGTTCAAGAAAAAGACGGCAAAGTAATCAGGCGAGTGTTGGATAAAGTATATTCGCCGGGCACATTTATATCATGTGAAACCGATAGTAATAATGCTATTTCCAATAATATCATGACTATTTGGTTCGAATTATACAAACCGTTTGCAAAGACGGTTCAGTCCAAAGATACTATGGTGTATGGAGTTTCTGTTGTGAATATTTTCACAGGTCAATCGTTTATTTTTCAACATGAAACGCCATTTTATATGAATGTTACTACGTTTGATGAACTGGAACGGTTCATTTCGATATACAGTCCCAGCGAAATCATCATTATATCGCCGTTTGATAAACCCACAATTCAATCCATTACCCAATATGCGGGCATTCATAACAGCGTGATCCATTTAATCGATTCGACCGAGTTGAAAAATGAGAAAATAATGCGTTGCACCCAACAACGGTATTTGAAGGAAGTGTTGTCGTTCTTTTATAAGGAGGATACGTTTGACATTTGCAAAGAATTTCAAGAACATATTTTGGCGACTCAGTCGTTTTGTTATTTGCTAAACTTCATTCAGGAACACAATCCAACGTTGGTGCGTCGAATTTGTTTGCCCGAATTTAATAATACATCGAAGCGGGTTATATTGCCAAATCATACTTTATTACAATTAAATATCATTGGCGACATGTCCGCCGAGAACAAGAAAATGGGAAAATTGTCGTCGATTATGTCGCTATTAAACAAGTGCAATTCGCCAATGGGTCGCAGATTATTTCAACATCAACTGACTAACCCGACGTTTGATGAGAACTGGTTGTCGACTGAATATTCGATGATTGCAAACATGACCGATGGAGAACATTATGATATGGTCGATTCTTTTCGAAAACAGCTTTCAAAATTGCGAGATATCGATAAAATATGCAGACAAATCGTTGTACAGACGATCTACCCAAGTTCGATTTATCTTTTGTATACATCATTGGATAGAGTACAACAAATGAATATGTGTTTATATGAAGACACGGGAATTTTACAATATTTATGTGAATCTTTTTTGAAGAATGGAGAACCTGATAAATGTGGTCCAGTAATGGACAAAAAAATCACCGAAATTATGACGTTTATGGGTAAACATTTTATATTGGACCAATGTCAGTCAGTGAACTCCATGAATACGTTTCCGGCGTCGATTATTCAACCCGGCGTGTCAGCCGAGTTGGATGAAGTCATGGAAAAGTACAATACTGCTCAAGCATATTTTAATACCATTTATAGTATTTTTAATGGAATTGTTAAATCAACCGAGCAATCGCCGACCGACACTGAATATGTCAAGATTCACGAGACGGAAAAGTCCGGAATGGGGCTGCTTATTACATCGAAACGGTCGTTGATTCTTAAGCAAAATCTATCTTCTATTTCAAAGAATGACCGAATTGTACGGATTGACGACAAATTCTCGTTTAATGCAGATGATGTGAAGTTTGTAAAGGCGTCTGGCACGAACCTGGAAATCACTTTCCCAGAATTAACCGAAATATGTAAAACGATTTTACATTATAAAGGTCTATTGAATAAATTAATCGCTGAGTCGTATATAGAGGTTTTAACAAAGTTGGAAGACGTTTATCTGGATTCATTAGAACATATATCCACATATGTAGCGAAGCTGGATGTACTCACCACTAAGTCCTATATTGCAAAGAAATATAATTACTGTAGGCCGGTTATCGATTCTGCTGCTACCAAATCAGGTGTATGTGCAGTGAATATGCGACATTGTCTAATCGAACATTTACAACAAGACGAAATATATGTACCGAACGATGTTGTTATTGGACGAATAGATAGTGGCGGCGATGGAATTTTGTTGTATGGAACCAATGCGGTTGGTAAAACGTCTCTTATCCGCGCGATTGGTGTATCCGTGATAATGGCACAGACCGGCATGTATGTCCCGTGCTCGTCGTTTGTATTTAAACCATACACCGCTATTTTTTCTCGCATTTTGGGAAATGATAATATTTTTAAAGGGTTGTCTACATTTGCAGTTGAAATGAGTGAACTTCGCGTTATATTGAAGTTGGCAGATGAAAATAGTTTAATATTAGGCGACGAATTGTGCTCGGGCACCGAAATGGAGTCCGCACTGAGTATTTTTGTTGCAGGATTGGTAGAACTGGACAAAAAGAAGTCGTCGTATATTTTCGCGACTCATTTTCATGAGATTGTAGACTATGAAGAAATTGTTCAACTGTCTCGGTTGACACAAATGCACATGGAAGTTAGCTATGACCGAGAACACGATTGCCTGGTATATGACCGCAAATTGAAGGCCGGGTCGGGACCACGCATTTATGGATTAGAAGTGTGCAAATCGTTACATTTGGATACAGAATTCTTAGAACGAGCATATGCGATACGGAATAAATATTATCCTGAAACGAGCGGTGTGTTATCAAATAAACAGAGTACTTATAATGCACGAAAAATAAAAGGTGTGTGCGAGATGTGTAATAAACAATTGGGCGAAGATATTCATCATTTACAGCATCAACAAGATGCAAATGAGGATGGGTTTATTGGAACGTTCCATAAAAATCATAAGGCGAATTTAGTATCGATTTGTGAACCGTGTCATCAAAAGTTGCACAGCCCCGAACCGACTAAGGTAATAAAGAAAAAGAAGACGACCGCCGGTATGAAATTAATGTAGGTGTGGTTAAGTAATTATGGGCCAGGTGTATATGTTGACACTCCTTGATCAACTGCATTGATATCATAAAAATCAAATGTAGCAGGGGCTGCAGGGTTTTTTGTCAAATAATGGTTTGTCGTGCTCATTAGTACACTTTCTGTGTAATCGGGGACATAGCTTGATCCGCCATACGTATAAGTTCCTGGTTCATAATACGTAGCACTGTTTTGAATCGCTGGCCGGGCAACGGCAACTTTCTTTTTTTCGATTGGATCATACAGCCATACTACACCTACTTCTAAACCATATCCCGTATCTTTGGCAATCTTTTCAGCAGAATCGTGATATTCAATGTCGAGATTACTGAGTCCTTTCGAATAGTCGATTTTATCTGCGGTTTTCTGGTCTATTTCGGTGGCCGGCGGGCCCGTTTCTACAAAGCCGCTTTCGAACCCGCCCGATTTTGCATCGCTGATTGCTTTGTCTGTTTTTATTTTAGCGAGGGAATCAAATGGCTCGTTTAACGTTGAAACGAGAATTAATGACTTGGCATTCGCATATAATAGAAAAATAAGAAGCAATATCGAAAAAAATATAATATATTTCATTTACATTATATTTACATATTTTTTGAGTCAACATTGTAATGTTTTACAAGATGGGCAAATCGTTTGTCGTTTTTACATTCAGGGCAACCATTTCCTAATAACATACAGTATTGACTGCCGCTAAATTCGCCGTGACAAGAACAGATCAAAGTGATTTTGCTGTATTTATTGACGATTTTCACTTTCGAATAATCATACTTATTTCGGTATATTTTATAGAGTTTCTTTACGTAAGCGGATTCTTGCTCTGTGTAGTCGGCTTCATCATCGTCGCTATCTTGTGAAAATAACCAGCTCCACATATTTACAGATATTGGGTAGTCAATGGTCTAAAATTGGACAAACTTATATTGTTTCAATTTTTTCTTTTTTTTCTGGTATTTTTATTTTTATTGCGTTTATTTCTCTTGGATTTACCCTTTTTGCGTTTGTTCGTTTTATGTAGTTTATTTTTGCTACCACCATGTGGAGGTAGCCGTTTATTCATGGGTTCATCATCAGTTGATTGTTCTACTTGTGAAAAAGAACGTTTAGTACGGTCTACTTTCACAAGAGAATTTTCATTAGGGGCGCTTGGTGCAGGTGGCGGCAATGAATTTGCATCTAGACTAGATGAGGACTCGACCTGCGCAACAGAACTTTTACTATCCGGTGTTAAGGATTCGTCGTCCATACTAGATTCGTTGGATTCCGTCTCTACTGAAGAAGGTAAGGATTCTACATCTATTGTAGATTGTACTGGTTCCATTGGTACAGGAGGTGGTAATAAAATTCTGGGCACAGGAGGCGTTACTTGACGCGTTGGTCCTGGGTATGGAACTATAAATGAGTTGATTCCTTCTGGATTATCTAAATTTATGAAAGAACCATTTTGTTCATATTTTTGTATAGTCTCTGGGGCTATACCTGTTCTATCAACATTTATTCGTGTCATGCTATCTAATTTATTAAATGCATCCACAAATACTTCTTGATAATTTGTTTTGTATCTTTCATACCACTTCATTTGATATGTCACGTTATCACGAAAATATAACGGGTTGTTTATATCTAATTCGATTTTTGCAATATAAGCTAGAAGATGTTGCATATAGTCGTGCTTGTTTTTACCGTTAGGATTACGAAGAGGATAGTTTAAAAAAATATTATTATAATATTCTTTCTTTGCACGTATTTCTTTTTTTTTGGCTATGTATCTATCGTTGGACTCTTCGTTTTCATTTTTATGGAAAATACCATCAGGCTCATCGCTCATTATATTTGATGCTCTTCCAAAATCAATCAATAATGTTTCTATTTTTTCGTCCGGGGTCAAATAAACCATCACATTCCCGGGGTGCAAATCAAAATGAATAACCCCGATTTCAATAAATAACCTTACGATCTGTGCGAATACATTTGAAATTACATCTAACTTAGTTTTCTTGGTAATTACGATTCCAAAAAAATTGCTATCGTCAGGTAAGTTTGAAAACTCAAATAGTGTAGTCGATTGAGTTATGGCGGGCATCGTTAAAATACCGATTCCGCGGCCATTTATTTTTGAATTATTAAATAAAAAATCGAAGACAGGAGCGGTTGACTCTTGCTTGGCCTTTTTTGTTAAAAACCACATTAGACGTGCCGAATTTATTGTATCAAACATGGATAAATTAGCGACTGATGGACATAGTGCAGGTCTTCCGCCAATAATAGAGTTTTTCCAAATATCTTGTTGGAATTTTGCTTCTTCAAAAAAACTTTGTTGCGTTTCAAACGATTTATGTACATATTTATAGGATTCTAAAGGGGTAAGGCCATCGGTCAATTCAATTATGACCTTTTTATAGGATTCTAAATCTGCAAAGTCATAGGCGCCTCTAAGTATGACAAATTTGAGGATAAAATTTGTCACAGGTCTTATAAATTTCGTTCCAGCTAAATTCAAATATTTTGATTCGTTTGAGCCCACAGTTAAATTTATAATAAACCCTTTTAACGAGTCAACTGTGAGTACAGATAATTTGGAGTTCTCATGTATTATCATATCATAAACTGGCGTAAAACCCGGGCTACCTATGGCGTCTTCCTTCAGTTTTGCTCCGCCACATTGTTTATCCATAGTTAGTTCTCTATAGTATATGCAACTAAAATATAAAGGATTTTTTACTTTTATCCATTTCATAATATGTGGGCGGTCGGCCTTTTTTGTACTAGTCTAGAAAATTGATTTATAGAAAACTATATATAGATATAATATACATTCATAATCGATAATGATTATTCCAGTAAAATGCTTTACATGTGGTATGGTGTTGGCCGACAAATATAGATACTACCAAAATGAAGTGCGTCGTATTAAGTTGCTGAACGGTAAGTCGACCGAAAAGGTTATTTACTTGACTAAAGGTAACGCTGAAAAGACGATTGAGGGAACCGTTCTAGATGATTTAGGATTACATAACGTATGTTGTCGGCGACATATGTTAACACATGTTGATATTGAATAACCAATATTATATCACGTAAATATATATCATGGCGAAGTTGAATCTATCCCGAAAAAAGTCGAAAAAGAATAAACAGAAAAAAACGGCGCGTAAACAATGGAAAGGAGGTAAATGCGGATGCAGCTCTTCTTTTTTTAGTGGCGGCAATGCAAATCTCGCGCCTTACCCATTGAATACATTTGATATTGATCCTCAACGAGATGGTGTGTCTACTCGTACTATGCAAAATATGCCGAATATGCAAGGCGGTAAGAGACGGTTACATAAAATGAATACACGTAAACGTCATCAACAACGCAAAATGAAGGGTGGGGTTGTGTCAGTAATGACAGGAACCGACGCTGCCTTACGCAATCCAATTTCATCCGGGCTATCCGTGCAAGGCGCAATTGGTGGTGCGAATATATTGGCTGGAAATTCGGTATCCAATGCAGGGCATATGTCCAATCAGGTAAATAACTTATATGTGTAAACTTTACAAAACGTCCCCATTTTCATGTATTGTATATTATCTTCATACTGTATAATATACAATGTCCGCAACGGACTCTGGGCGAACGCGAAAAAATACAGATATCGCAAGCATTTCACAATTGGTAGATGATAATGGCGCGAATGTTATCGGCGAAGGCACATTTGGGTGCGCGCATAAACCATCGATGAAGTGCCGCGACAACAAGCGCCGAAACAAAAACGAAATATCTAAGTTAATGACTTCCGCAAATGCGGCCAAAGAACTGAAAGAATTCGCACTTATTGATTTTGCTGACAAAGAAAAAGAGTTTTATTTAGGTAAACCCCGAAAATGTGAGGTGGACAGAATATTGAGCAATATACGGTCTTTACGTAAGTGCCCCTCGGGGAAATTTGACCCGATGAGAATGGACGACTATTCTTTGCTCGTCATGAAGTACGGTGGGCAAGACCTCGAATTATTTGGCGAGGAGGTTCGAACTTGGACAAAAACCAAGGAAAACGTGGATGCTATTGAGCTGTTTTGGTTAGAAGTTGTTCGTCTTTTTTATGGTCTAAAAGTATTGCACGATAATAATGTTGTTCACCACGACCTAAAACAACAAAATATCGTATATGACAAGGCGACGAACCGGGCGAATTTTATTGATTTCGGGTTTATGGAGAAGAAGTCTACGCGCATTTATGCGGCGAAAAGATCGGCGTCTTGGCTCGGCAACAAACATCATTGGTCGTTTCCACTTGAAGCGATCTTTTGGAATAAAGATGATTATTTCAGGATGGCGTTGGCCAGAGGAAAGAGTAAGAAGGCGTATAGAGAATTCGCCGAGTCAGTTGAGGATAATTGCCAATATTTTTTTACAAGTGTCACCCATTTTAATGCGAATGCATCAAAAATAGACAAAAATGCCGTGGTGGCTACAAAAAACGCATTTAGAAATGCTCTTGAATTTGAACCGACGAATGAGTCGTACGACCGATTTATTGAGAAATCTATTGATAGTGTTGATACATATGGTCTTGGAATTGCGCTTATGTTTGTTCTACATCGGTCTAAGCATTTATTGTCTGCTGAATTTTATAAAAATATGTTGAACATTGGTTTGAATATGTTGGATGGGAGAGTATTTTTACGTTCCACACCTGAACAATTATTAGCACAATATGAAGACGTTTTGACGAACAGCGGAATGCTTGAAAAACATAACAAGCATATTGAGAACCATTTAATTGCGAATAAAGTGTCGGCCGAAATGAAAGTTGCTGAAAGTAGTTTTATGGTCAATGTTAACGCCGAGGACGCGACAAAGAATAAGGAGATTGTTCGTGATTGCCCCGCCGGAAAAGAGTTTAATCCGCTTACTAAGCGTTGCGTGAATGTATGTGCGCCTGGGAAAGTTAGAAATCCCGATTTTAAGTGTGCTAAGGAGAAAATCATTATCGATAAGGTTTGCCCCGACGGTAAGGAATTAAACCCGATTACAAACCGTTGTGTTAAGGCGAAAAACATTACAAATAAGGTTTGCCCTGATGGTAAGGAATTTAACCCGACTACAAAACGTTGCGTTAAGACGTGCAAAGTTGGTCACGTTAGAAATGCGGACTTTAAGTGTGTTCGCGAGGCTTTTCGTGGCGTACGCAAAACACGTAAGGTCAAAACTCGTTCAGCAAAAGCGAAGACTCCCGAGGTCTATAATTTATTCTCTCGTGATGCATAAGAATGGGGGATTAGAATGTTCAACTGTCTAATGCAGCCGAACAAAAACAATTCGATGTCATAGTCCACTACGCTTCCCAAATAAATTCTTCGCATGTTTTAATCTTCGTTAGTGTATATAGAGAATGTCAATCGTTGGATTAAGAAATCTATGCACACCCGCTTACATATATTTGGTAATATCCATGATGTTGTTGGTTGTTATGTACATACAAAACAGAAATAACGTAGACGTATATTGTTTAGGCGCGTATGAATGCGACGTTACAAACGTTACTGCTATTTTTTTAGTTAAATTTGTGTATATTCTGTTCTGGACATGGATATTGAATTTGATATGTAAGTCTGGTTCTCCCAGCATTGCATGGTTGTTATTGCTATTACCCGTTATTTTGTTCTTTCTACTTATTGCACTTCTATTCATTAGTTAAGCAAATTTCATAATTTTCATAATTTTTGCCATTATTATATTGTAAACATATAATATAATGACCACTGCCAGGAAACACCCGCATAAACATAAAACCACACATAAACGCGTGTGTGTAAACGGCACGATTGACGAGGTCAATGAAGGCTGGAAAACAATTACTATATACGGAGAACCCTACGAACGCGGATTCGCTCATGGATATTTGTTAAAAAACGAATTGAAACGCATGATATCGACTCTCACATTTTTAGTAAAAGACGAAATGGATATTTCCATGACCAAGTATTTACATACGTGTAATAAAGTCATCAAGCCGGTGATTAAACGCGATTTTCCCGAATTTTATACAGAATTAGTGGGAATCCGCGACGGCGCAAATAAACACGGTCTCGATATATCACTCGATATGTTAATTGGGTGGAATTCGTATTTGAGTATGTATTCTTATTTTCTAGAAGGTTCGGTTATAAAATGCAGCGCATTTATAGCGACCGGTAGTGCAACTGAACACGGGGACATTGTTATGGCGCATAATACACATACAAACTTCGCCGATGGACAGTTACATAATATTATCATGAATGTCATCCCCGCGTCAGGACACCCATTTGTCATGCAAACTTCTGCGGGTTATATTGCAAGTGGCACTGATTGGTTTATTTGCTCAACCGGTATGATTGGATGTGAAACCACAATTGGAGATATTAATTATACACCTCGATTTGGAGTCCCTTATTTTTGCAGAATACGCCAAGCCATGCAATACGGTAAATCATTGGACGACTACGAACAAATCATGGACAAGAAAAATGCAGGCGATTATGCATGCTCGTGGTTGTTTGGCGACATTAATACCAACGAAATCATGTTGTACGAAATTGGCCTCAAAGAAAAGAACGTACAACGAACAAAGAATGGAGTGTTTTATGGAATGAATAGCGCAATGGATAAGGACTTAAGAGAAAACGAAACGACCGACGAAGACCATGACAATATAGCGACCAGTTCAGGCGGAAGAAAAATACGATTGAACGAACTGTTGAATAAAATCTATAAGGGTAAGATTAATATTACCAACGCCAAAAAGATTGTGGCCGACCATTATGACAGCTATTTGCGACGCGATGAGATGAACGGCCGCGTCATATGTAATCACAGCGAAAGTGATTACGTCAATTGCAATTATGCCCCGTATGATTTGTTTGGCTGCACCGACGGAAAAGTAGTAAATACGGAAATGGCGAAAAAACTCACGTTTCAGGGTAGATTCGGTTCTGCGTGTGGACGGAAGTTCTCCATTAAACAACACGTCCATGACCACCCCGAAATGAAAAAATGGAGACCACATGTCAAGGACTTTGTTAACTATGAATGGACAAATCTAAATAAAAACAAATCGCGTGATACTATATGAATCATCTGGTAGAACGCATCCAGCGCCTGCCGCTAGACCTGCGACTATTTTGCATTATTCCATATACATATGAACTTCAACCGCCGAACCTGGTGCACGATATTCGCACACATCGTAAAGATACACGTATATTAGAAAATATTTACGGAACAATGTTTAATGATGCGATATTGTTATATGATTTGAAACGGTTTTGTCAAGTTCCGGATATCTATACAGAGCCAATATGGTTGGATATAATAGATGAATTCGATTTGGCTTCCCTTCCAAAATGCTTTGAAATATGGAAACGACACTTTTCATACAAACATTTGTCAAATACGCAATTGTATGAACATATAACCCATTTTGATACGGTACATATGGACGAATATCGATGTGCCATGTTTATATGGGGTCTGTTAACTCCGTCTGAACGTACAATGTTTATTAATGCATATATTTTGGATGTTTGATTCAAGACGACAAATTTACTATATTGAAAAATTGATTGATAATATATGTATATAAAATATATAAATTATACATATCTTATATAGATAATGAATCCCGCAATAACTAACGTATCGAACGACGATGCTGGCTTTAAATTTACACTTTCTAATACAAATGTAAGTTTAGCGAATGCGATACGTCGTACCATATTGAGTGATATACCTACATTGGCCATTTATACAGAAACATATGCCGACAACCAATGTACGATTCACGACAACACAACTCGTCTACATAATGAAATCTTAAAACATAGATTGAGTTGCATCCCAATTCATATGGTCGAACATGACATTTTACCCGGAAACTATGTCCTAGATTTGGATGTGGTAAATGACACTGATACCGTTCGCATTGTTACTACGGAGGATTTTCGCATTCGCAATAAAACCACAAATAATTATTTAACAAAAAATGAATTGATTAAGATTTTCCCGCCCAATTCGCGAACAAATATGTACATTGATTTTGCGCGATTGCGCCCCAAGATTGGGAATACAATTCCAGGCGAGAAACTGAAGTTGACTGCCGAATTCTCTTTACGCAGTGCGAAAGACAACAGCATGTTTAATGTCGTATCTAAGTGTGCATATGGAAACACGATCGATTCGCTCAAGGCGAAGGAAGTATGGGAAGACCATGAAAATAAAATACGCGCGGAGGGGCTGACCGCGGAAGAATTGGACGTCCAGAAGCGTAACTTCTATTTATTGGATGCGCATAGATACTTTAAGCCGGATAGCTTCGACTTTATTATCCAGTCGGTGGGGGTTTATGATAACAACGATATTGTGAAACGCAGTTGCCAAATTTTGCATACACGCCTAATGAATTTGGTTCATTCGATTGATTCTGACATGGTCCACATTAAGTTGAGCGAAACGAGCATGGATTATTGTTACGACATTGTGTTAGAAAATGAGGATTATACGATTGGAAAGGTGCTGGAATATATTTTGTACGAAAAATATTTTGTAGATCAAAAAATGTTGTCGTTTTGCGGGTTTAAGAAGCTCCATCCTCACGATGATGATAGCATTATCAGGGTTGCGTATACACAGGTCACTGACAAACGAATGGTAGCACAGCAGTTGCGCGAAGTTTGTGTATTGGCCGCAGAAATATTCATGAATGTTTATAAAATGTTTTAATCGCGCCTCATAAATTGAAAAATAGTTAGATGTATTATGATGTTCATTTTTTATGAATATCATACGATGAGTGTTTGGATGGAGTGCATATGCAGAATGCATTGACCATGCTTATTTGAATCGCATTTTGGTTTGTTTTCGCATTTTGGTTTGTTTTCGCATTTTTGATTTCTTGTGTTTCTTTGTTTTTCTGCGAGTTTTATTTTTTACTAATTTAGCGCCACCATTGAATTGTTCAATATTTAATTTGTTCAATATATAATCTGCTTTCGTGTCTTCGTTCCATTCTCGCATTGCATTGCGCAGTAAATCAATAAAGAGTCCTTCCCTATGTTCAATCCTGCTTTTTTTAGCATTAACATCATCATGTATCGGTTCAATCTTGCGTTTTTTAGCATTAACATCCTCTTGTATTGGTTCAAAGCCTTGTTTTTTAGTATTTACTGTTTCTGCTACTGCATTATCAGGTACTTGCATTGTATTATGATTTGCATTATCCCAAATAATTGTATCTCCTATATTATGCATTTTTTTGAAAAAATAGTTTAAACTTATGCGCTGGTACAGGGTGAGAGTAGAATTTGCAGCAACAGTTGTAACGTAATTTTTATTGCAAAATAATGCAGACAATGCATCTATATTATCAATCGTTACGTTCTGTTTTACAAAATTATAAAAAATATTATTGTTAAGATTTTTATAAAAATGATTTGCCATTAATATAACAAGTAATATAAGTGTTAGATCCTTATTGCTGTCATCTGTTCCAATCGAACTCGAATTTTTACAAAAATCCGCATCCCAGTCAATTAATTTAACATCCAATGTTTCTGGGTTTATTACACAATTCGGTGGTTTTATATCAACACATACAATATTCAGCTCATATATCATTTTGTGCAATAAATCAATAATTTGTTCAGAAATGTTTTCATTGTTGTCGTTAAAATCATTAATATAAGTTTTTTCGGCAGCAATATCGTTTTTTTTACGTAATAACTCATCATATTTTTCAGATACAATGAAGTAATAGTTATCTAAATTCATTTCATATGCTTTACTAATCTGAACAACTTTGTATTCATCTGGTCCAGTTTCTGTTTTAAAATTGGCAAACCCAATATAATATACATGGGGCGATAATTCTGCATCTGATGCTCTTTTAATAATGTTCATCGACTTTATTGCATTTTTAACAGTACCGACATAGTTTTTTAAATCAACATGTGCTAAGGACTCTTTACTTTCCCGAAAAGCGTATTTTATATCTGTATTTTTACTATAAATTGTTACTTTATTGAAACTGCCAGCTGCAGTTCGCATAATTTCAGGGCCATTATCAAATATGCTGGTAAACCCTTCCAACCATGACATTGTTGCAGAATCACTGTGAAACCTTTTTACATTTGACGTTCCTAAATATTTTTCCATTAAGACATTAATGTGCGGTATTGGACGGTCGCCGGTATTAATTTCGGTTACTTCATTAACTGGATCTTTAACCACAAGTATATCGTCTTCGCTATAATCACGTGGAGTGAAGAATACAGACATATTAGAATATATACATACTTTTTCATCGATTGATCAAAATATACAGATTGACCAATTATTTTTACACATTCAACCCGCCAACTTCGTAGGTAGGCATAAGTGAGCGATGTCATGCTTGTTATGGTCTAAAATAAATATAAAGAATGTGCGAAATATTTGGTAAATGTGGGTTCTTATTGACTGACATATATTTAGATGGTTTATATGTAAATCAAAACAGTGCCGACAACAATTATGCATATGTGTATAACAGTTGGGAGCCGGCTTCCGTTTAAAACGCGATATGATAACTCGCACAATATGTTTGGTAAATATATATATCTCTGTAATGAGCGATACAGAAAATTTGATGGTTGAAGAAGTGATCATTGTTCCACAGATTGAACCTACAATGGATTTGGTTAAACCTGTTGTTGCGCCGCATGTTGAACCTAATGTGGATTTTGATGATGTTTATCCAGGTCAATATAAATTAGATTTTGTCGGAGTTCCTCCAGTTGAACCTAAATTGGATTTGGTTGCACAGACGGAAGCGGCACATGAGCAGGTCATAACGCCCGTCGAAATAGTGAAACGCCAAGGATGCTGTGATAAGATAACCGCCAAATTAAGCGACCAAGATTTTACACAGAAGATGAATGTATACATTTCCTTCATTTTTGAGTTGTACCGTGTAGTTATGGGGTCTTTTTTGATTTTATTTGTTCCGCAGAAATGCGGCGAAGATTCGTGCACAATTTTTGAGCCAGTTAATGCGGGAGTTCGATTGAATGACGCCGCATTTGGTGTAAATATTCTCACATTTTGTTTGTTCTTAGGTATGTATTATGCCGAAATAAAACGCGAAACGCAAATGATTACCTATTTACATGTGAATACTGAAGAGCCATGCGACAATGATGCGGTTGGTAAGGCATTGTGCAAATTGCCGGAAGAAAAAAAATCAAGTATTTTGAGATGGGATAAGTTGTATTTGCGATCTGGACAATTTGCACTGGTCGGGTTTATCGCAAATGCGGTTTTAAGTTCGATCGCGATTTACAAAAATTTTTTGGACGGTAAAACTACATCGTCGTTGATTACAAATATATTGTTTATGTTATTGAAAATACACGAAACACAGAGTATCACAAATACCGACCAAAACATTTTTTATTCTGCGTATTTGAATGAACGCGTTCAATTCAATGACGTTGACCCTGATAAGATGGTGCCTTCTCGTGATATACCGACAATCGAAGATGGTGTAAATATTACGAATACACAGAATATGGTTTGAGCAAATTTACGAGTGTGCGCAAAAAATTGATTATATACTTCGTCTTTATGGTGTTGTAAATAACTAACATGGAAAAGCGTATTAATACCAAAGTAGAAACATATATTGGTGAGTTTAAGACCAATATATGTGAGCGGATTAAAAATATTCATTTTGATAAAAAGGAGCAGGTGACCGAGCTATTGCAGTATGTGTATGACTACGACCGCATATGCTTGACAAAGGACGATTTTATAAAAAGAAAGCGAATTAAGAATGCAATTCCAGTGACGAACCGATGCAATGCGATGCGTGCGAATGATGAGCAATGCACTCGCAGACGAAAAGACGGCAGTGAATTTTGTGGAACACATTCAAAGGGAACGCCTCATGGTATGGTTAGTACTGCAAAAGATGCTGCGACCGACTCAAACAAATTGGTTGATGTTTTTGCGAAAGAAGTAATGGGTATCGTTTATTACATTGACAATTTCTACAATGTCTATAACACAGAAGACGTGATGAATGGTGTCGAAAACCCCAAAATTATCGCAAAGTATGTGAAAAACGGAGAAAATATTAGCATTCCGCTCTTGGGATTGGGTTAAATGAGTGTGTTGGTTTATTATTTGTTGATTTTACGTGTAATAGTCTCTTTTACGACTTCGTCGCGGTTGTTTGATATAAATTCGGTAATTGTGTTGGCGGTCTCTACATCGCCTTTGTAATATTTAGATAATATTGTAAGTAAGTTTTTTTTTGTAATGGGCTTCTTCACGCTTTGTTGTGTGTAACACAGTTGTCCGTCCTTAATATCTACACAATCTATTTCGTTCGATTTCATTATTTCGAGGAGTGCACTCGATAACTCTTTTTTCTCATTGACGCGGGCACTCTGTTCTTTTTTTAGCGACCTTATTTCATTATCTAGTTTCACCCAGTCTTTTATAGTTTTAATAAGCGTTTCTTTAGTTGACATATATACCGTGTAATGAGATTTATTTTTTATATTTATGTAATATAACAGTTAATAATGCATTTTACGAATGTTCGTAGCACATCAAGAATAAATCAACAACAAGCGATTGACTCTGCAAAACCTCAAATAATGACAATGTTTAATATGACACCGCGATTTAATGCCCGTCCGGTGCAAGCGCCAATCACATCAGTAGTAATAGAACAACCCGCCATTGTCGACCAGAGTAAGAAAATTTTATGGGGACCTCCATTTTGGTTCTTTTTTCATACTTTGGCCGAAAAAGTGAAACCCGAATTATTTTATCAAAATAGAGATGCATTATTGGGAATTATTCGCGAAATATGTTCAAATTTACCGTGTCCAACATGCACAACACATGCCATGCAATATTTAAATAATATTAATTTTAATGCTATACAAACAAAGCAAGAATTTATAATGATGTTATACGAATTCCATAATAGCGTAAATAAACGTAAGAATCTTCCTATATTTCCATATAACGAATTACAGCCTAAATATGAAAAGGCGATCTTTATTAATATAGTAAATCATTTCATGCATTTTTATAAGATGGAACATCATGTAGTAAGATTAATGACAGAAAATATGTATCGGCAACGTTCATCAAAGTCTATATTAGATTGGTTGCATGCAAATCAAAATATTTTTGATAAGTGATATAGAGTCATATGCGTAGGTAGATCATAAATGTTTGTTATTGCCGAGTATATTTGGATTGGAGGGAATGATTATGATTTACGGTCTAAATCGAAAACCATATATGGCGTGAGCGCCGACGATATTCAGTTGGCCGATTTGCCTGTATGGAATTTTGACGGGTCGAGCACAAATCAGGCGACCGGAATTAATTCGGAAGTATTGCTCGTTCCGGTTGCCATGTACAATGACCCGTTTCGCGGTGAGGGCCATAAATTGGTATTATGTGAAACCGAGTTGACTAACGGGGTTCCTGCAAAAAACAACAATCGCAGTTTTGCGCGAAATGTGTTTAATTCGCTATCGGTCAGTGCCGAAAATCCATGGTTTGGCATTGAACAAGAATATACACTGTTCGAAAAAGATAAAAAAACGCCGGTGGGGTGGCCAGCAAACGGATATCCTGCACCCCAAGGTCCATATTATTGTGGGGTTGGATACGACAATGCTGTTGGGCGCGTTATTGCAGATGAACATTATAAGCTTTGCTTGGCCGCTGGATTGATCATGTCTGGAATAAATGCAGAAGTCATGAAAGGTCAGTGGGAATATCAAGTGGGCCCATGTGTATCATTGGACGCCGGCGATCAAATGTGGGTATCCCGGTATATTTTGCACAGAGTATGTGAAATACATAATGTACACGCATCGTTTGAACCCAAACCGGTGCGAGGTGATTGGAACGGGTCAGGTTGTCATACGAACTATAGCACGGAATCTATGCGCAATGGTGTCGCGGGTAGCATTGAACGTGCATTGGTTGGATTGCGAAATACACATCATGCTGCGATTCAAGTATATGGAAAAAATAACGACCAACGCATGACTGGTACACATGAAACGTCCAAATTGACCGAATTTTCATATGGTGTTGCAAACCGAAAATGTTCCATTCGTATTCCACGGACAACTGCGGCAGATATGCGCGGATACATTGAAGACCGGCGTCCAGCAAGTAATATGGACCCATATTTGGTGACTGCGACGATAGCCGATGCTACCTTGTTGCAAAAGTTTGACGACCCTGATTTTACATTGTGTGAAAGTACGTATTATCATTCGTCTGCGTAAACAGTATTATGTGTAAATACAATACTGTTATTATTTGTTTGCGTCGGGCGTTTATACCAACTTATTAATTTCTACACCATCTTTGAATACTTTGCATTTAAACGTTTTTTTGTTTGCTTTTTCACATTTCTCATTGTGTTTGTATTGATTAAAATACTGGAATTCGGGTGTCTTTGTTGACATAATTATACCGGCCCATATTGCGCCACATATGCCACCAATGCCATATACAATTAGACTGGTTTTCCATTCATAACAGTATGATATAACCGATTTATTCGCCGGGTCAGCGGATGGGCTAATCATTTCGCGGATTGCATGGAATGCATTTGTATTAACGTTTAATTCAGTGATTATCAACAATAAGAAGAATACAACAGTTGGCCAATTAGACGATACTAAATTTATATCATTTTTGCGGCCGATTGTTATCATTGTTACAAGTAAGTATAAAAATGTAAATCCAATGATGACTTCGCCTATTGGCAATTTTGACAATTCACCGTGGCCAAAAGATATTATATTACATATTGCATCAGGGACGTTATTTGATTCGAATTTGGGTATAAAATTCCCAATGCCTACTGCAATACCTAGTGTAAATAACAAGCCGACCAAATATACGATACCTTTGATATCATTGTTAAATACGGAAGAAATGGTAAAAAAACATACTAAAATAAATGGACATAGCCGTATAAACATATACATAAATGTGCTTGCATTAATATCCATTTTGGTTGTCTATATAGTTCTAATAGATTATAACTATATAATTTTACAAGAGTCGCTACATTTATTTGTCGGTTCTCTTTTTACACTTAAACGTCCTGTTCTTTGGCATAGTGCAAACCGAATCGTCGCCGGTAAAGTATTGTAGCGACTTGTTGTTGGTTTTATTAATTGCATAGCCCCATCCAACACCTAGCAGAGAGGCAACTACAAATGCAGTTATTATATTTCCGCCGCTAAAACAGTTGTTTGATGATAACCATATCATATCGCCAATGATTAATATGCCAAAAAATAAAAACGGCACAACGTTGGGGAGAATATAACCAGTTGCAGTTACCGTATATAACAAGTATGCAGCAGTGAAGCTGTAAATGGTTAGACTAATCGGTATATTTGATATACCGGCAATATGGTTAATTGTTATAAGACTACATAACGCGGACTGTGTAGATTGATTGTCGTTTTTTCCAACAATGCCGTTACCAATAAACACTGTTAACATGGTGCACGATACTAAACCTATTAAATAAATCAAACCCTTCAAATCGGCATTGATAATTGAGAATAATACGAAGTAACATACGATAATAAACGGCGCGAGCAAATATAAAAGGGACTGTATGTTATAAACGCCTAATTTCATTTTGTTCTAAATTTATATTATAATGTGATATTATCATTTACAAAAACGTGTTCGAATACTTGGGTAATCGTTGATATCGCAACAAATTTGATGTCTGGATGCGGCGTTGTACATTTTTGTTGCCATTTACTGAAATCTCGATGATTTTCTTGTGGGTATAAAAATGTTTTTACACCTGCGCGTATACCATTGCTTATTTTCACGTCTAACCCGCCGATTGCGGTTATCTCACCGCTCAAATTGATTTCCCCCGTAATCGCTACATCGTTCATGATGTGC
>Ga0209354_10000227_pt1 | contig 27482 bp, 36 predicted proteins | sample LauGreSpBDMM15DD_2_FD_187562 | JGI IMG/M metagenome (GOLD analysis project Ga0209354, IMG submission 187562) | Freshwater lake microbial communities from Lake Michigan, USA - Sp13.BD.MM15.DD (SPAdes) (version 2) | ecosystem: Environmental > Aquatic > Freshwater > Lake | place: Lake Michigan...
CTAATTTAGCATATGTTAATAAAACTTCTTCTCTCTCTAATGAAAGAACAGTTAATATTTTATTTAGTACTTGTTTTGCGTTCATATTATTTGTATTTAGTTATTTAACAATTATATATAAAAATATAGTAATTTTTTTATCTTATTGGAATAAAGTTCCCACTTGCGGTAAATGTGTGTAATGTATAGTAAGAACCAGATATTAATCCAGTTTCTATTTGTCCACCTGTTGCTCTAGAAGTACCAGCGTAACTAATTTGTATTTTACCACTACCACCAGCACCGCCAAATTGACCAGGATTTCTACCTCCTCCACCACCACCGCCTCTATTAGCCGGCGCTGCTGAACCAGAATTTGGTGGGTTTGTTGTTCCACCGGCACCTCCAAATATAGTTACATTATTTCCAGAATTAGTTGGTCCACTCCAAGAGTTTCCTCCACCACAAACACCTATTGGAGTAAATGATAAATCATATTTACCTATTCCACCAATACCTGGTGCTGTTGGACTCTGGCTTCCATTACTACCACTATTAGCAGCTCCTCCTCCTCCACCAGCTTCTGCAAAACTAGGGTCAGCTGAACCTCCACCAAATCCTTGCGTTTGTGATGATGATACATAAAAATTGTAATTTATAAATCCAGGGAATGCAACACCTCCACCACCGGCGTTTGATGCACCACCACCCGAACCACCATCTACTCCAAATCCAGCACCACCACCTTTAGCAAATATTAAAACTTGTCCATTTGATGTATCAGTAATAAAAGAATTACTTCCAGAACGAGATGCTGTAATTTGATTTACAGCAGGTTGTCCAGCTCCTACAGTTACTGTGTATGTTCTACCAAGTTCATAGTAAGTGTATGGGTTATATGAATAACCACCGGCACCACCACCTCCACCTTCATCAGTACCACCAGAGCCGCCACCAGCAATTACTAATGTGTCAGTTCTCCAAATATAATTTTGTTCTTCAGGGTTTGGTTTTGGTTCGTATGTATAATAGAATGAACCTGTATTTTTAATTAAATGCCAAGTCACACCATTTGAGAATGTTGTAATTGTTCCGTTAGGTACTGTTAGTTTAGTTGAGCCTGAATAAGCAATTATAACTGCTCCACCCATCCCATTACCACCTATCAAAGAAGATGATGCAAATGCACCACCACCTCCACCACCTAAAGCAGTTGCGTTATTTCCATTTCCAGTTTGAGAACCAAATCCACCTGAACCAGTCCAAGTAAACGAAGCAGAATGAAAGAATATTGTTGGTGCTATTGAACCAGAACCATTATAAGAACTTTGCCAAGCACCACCACCACCACCTAAGTTTAATCCACCACCTGCCGCTAGTGCACTATCTCCAGCTTGTCCACTTCCAGTTATTCCACCACCACCACCAGCATTATCATTTGTAGCTCCTGCTCCTCCTGCTAATGATGATTTTTGTGCAATAATTGTATATACTCCATTTGGTGTATGTGTTAAACTAGCTGCACCGCTATCACCACCATTTTGATTGAAGTTAGGTCCGTTAGGATTTTCTTGAGCTCCTTCTCCACCTCCAGCTTCTAATGAACCAGTACCATTTGCAGGAAATGGACCTAACCATACTTTAACTAAAGTATTTGTTCCGTTTTGTGCAACCTTTGTTCCAGCATTAGAACCAGTACCAGCAGCTCCTACTGAAAGAATATCATAAGATACATTTGGAACTATTGGAAAATCATATTGTAAGAACCCACCAGCTCCACCTCCGCCACCAGCTACATCTCTACCACCACCAGGGTTTGTAGAGCCTCCACCAGCTCCACCTCCGCCACCTAATACGATGATAGAAACATCAAATGCAGGTATCTTATTGATAAATGCAGAAGCAGTTATGTTATATGAAGCTGTATAAGGCAATTCGGTATATGAAAATATACTACCAGAATCATTTCTTAAAGAAGATGTTCCAGCAGGAGTTATATCCAATGATGTAGTTGGGTATGTATGAACTTGATATATTGGATATGTTCCACTTTCAGTTACTTCAGTCTCAAAATTAAATGCGTATTGTGTTTGTAATATACCTGATTTAGATGCAGTTAAAGGATATGCTAATAAATTTACATTTTGCTGAACTACAATTGGATTTACATTAATATCTTTAAAAATATTGAATTGTGTAGGTATAGTATATATTGAATAGCTATCATAGTTTGAACCTGTAGCTAAAAAATTAAGTTTTGAATTCCAAATATTACCTTTGTTGTTAATAATACTTGCTGTAATATTATAAGAAGATGAATTTGTTGTTGCTGCAAATGAAGAACTAAATATATAAACTCCAGCAGATGTTTCGTTAAAAAACCTAGATGAAGTTGAAAATCCTATTTCAGGTATAATCAAGCTCATTGTTACCGAGCCTGTTGTATTTGCTGATATACTAGCAGTTAAAGAAGATGTTATATTAAATGCATAATCATTACTAAATGTACCATTGTGTGATGCACTAGCGTAAGGATAAGCAATAACTGATACATTTCTATCTTTAACAATATTAAAAGATGATGAGTTACCATTTATAAAATTACCATCATTTTCTAAATCTTGCGAATCTGATTTAGCTATTTGATTCCAATTAATTGAAGCAGTAGATAAATTTCCTTTATTGAATATTACACTTGATGTTATTGAATAAGGAGAATTACTCATTGCTACAAAAGAACCAGTAGCATAAGCTACAGTTGTATTTGGATTAAAAAATCTAGCCGTTTGAACTAGTCCAGCTTCTGGTATTTCAAATGACATCGTTGTTGAACCTGTCACATTATTTACATTTGATGTAAATGATGCAGTTATGTTAAGTGCATAGTTGTTATTAAATGAACTAGATTGCGCACTACCAGTTACTTCTTGAATACTTGCTAAAGATTCATTTAAATTTTTTACTATACTAAATGATGCTGAATACCCATTTATTTGAGTAAAATCATTAATAGGAGATACATTTTTTGTTCTCCAATTAATTATTGGGTTGTATATATTTCCTTTTGTATGAAATATTCTTCCATCAGTATAGAATCTAAAAAATTCAGATGCTGAAAAGCTATTTGTTATTTTACTACCTGTATAGCTTGGATTATTAAAAATATCCAATGCAGATGCACTTATAGCTGCAAAGTAATATTGATTTACTGATGCTGGGTCATAAGTTATACCTGATGTAAGTAAACTCATTGTAGTTGAACCTGTTATAGGCCAATTACTACCAGTCATACTAGCAGTTACTGGAAACTGAGCATCAGTTGTAAAATCTCCACTATTATCATTAGATACCTGAATACAGTTTGAATTAGGTGCATTAATGCTCATTGTAGCAAATCCTAATTCACCTAAATCAGTACTATCAGAAGCACTAGCGAATGATTGAAAAGTCCAATTAATAGGAGGTTTTACATCCTCATTCTTCTTCTCTTGTTGAAGTGGTGAGTTTATATTAAGGTTGTAATTTAACATTACTTAATTTTATTTATTATCTTAAAGCCACTACATTGTTTGCAGTAGATGATGCACTAACAGCAGTAAATATACCAGGTAAAAATCCTGATGCTGATACTAATGTTAAAACTGAACCATCCCATGTCTTAGCCACTAATGTACCAGTATTTCCAACATACAATCCTCCAGCTACAAATCCAAATTGAGGATTGTTTGCTGATGCTGATGCAAATGCTGAGCCAGATATAAATGATACGGCTACACCACCTACGAATTGAGGATTAGTGATATACGAATTTTGAGTTTCTAATTTCATATTATTTGTTTATTTTATTATTTAACAATTGTAAACTTAATTTTAGTGATTAAGGTCTGCATATTAAGAATTTGTAATCTCTACCCAATTAACTATTTCTTCATTCCATACAAAGAATTTACCTTCTTCATTTGGAACTTCTATTGGTGCTTTCCAATCACATATTTCTTCATTAAAAAGAAAAGATGGGAAAGGCTGAGGAGGAATAAAAGCATCTTTGCTTTCATCGTATGTATATCCTAATCCAGCATAATTTATTCTGAATGGAGTACCGCCTAATTTGTGTACTCCGTGGAAAGTATTATATGAAGTTCTTTTAGCTCCATAATATACTTCCCAATTATAAGGATTTCCGTTTTCATCAAGTACTATTTCATCTTCGTCTTTTCCAACGAACATATCTACTACTATGTTATTTTCATCTAATACTGCGTAATGTGCCATATATTATTTATTTTTATTTATTAACTAAATGTTATTGTATCACTTGTTCCTGCTGCAGTGATTGTATAAACAGTTCTTCCACCAACAACTGCATTTGTTTGAGTTACTCCTCCACTAAATGCTGCAGTTGTGCCCGAAGGTACTGATATAATTAATATACCACTACCACCTGTACCTGCTGTTCCTAATGTTACAGCTTCACCACCACCACCAGCTCCTGTGTTAGTTCCTCCATTACCACCATTACCTGCCGTAGTACCATTACCACCAGTATTTTTAGCACTACCGCCACCAGCACCTGCAGCAGTTCCAGCAGAAACACCGCCTCCGCCACCACCACCAATACCGCCGGCTCCACCAGTAACAGTACCATTTTGGCCACCTCCTCCACCACCAGCTGCCCAGTAGTAGTTATTTCCATCAATGTTATGTAATATACCAGCTCCACCAGCTCCTGATACCGAACCAACTTTAGTTCCACCTACTGCACCTGCTCCACCACCACCTCCTGAAAAGTAAGGTGCTGGTGCAACTGTTGCATGGTTTCCACCAGCAAATCCTTCATTTGCAGTTCCAGCTCCTCCTGTTGCACCAGATGCATCAGTTGTTGAACCTCCTCCACCACCGGAGCCTCCAGCTCTACCTGCTTTATTTGTAGTGAAACCTCCACCACCACCACCTCCAGTAGATACAATATAAATTCCACTACCTGTAATGTATGAAGTTCCACCATCACCACCTTGAGCTGATGTTCCAGTTCCAGCTGATGCTCCAGCAGCACCTACTTTAATATTATATGCTACGCCTGTATTAGGAGTCCATGCAGCTTCTGCAGCTCCACCACCACCTGAACCGGTAATGTTTGAGCGGAATCCACCACCACCTCCGCCACCAGCTCCACCGCCTCCTCCGCCTCCAGCTGCTACTAAATAGAATACTGAAATTGAAACTGAAGGAGGAGGTGCAGTTTGTGCAAAATTTGTTGTATTTGTAATTAATACTTTATTTGTATCAAAGGTAAATAATTCTAAAAGGTCTAATGAACCAATTGTTGGAGTAGGTACATATTGTGAACCTGATTTCTGATATACATTTGAACTAAATCCTATTGAAGAACTTGTAGCCAATGTTGTTACTAATATTTGTGAACTTTGTCCACCTAAAGATGCTGTTATATTAAAATGTGTATTACCTGTACTTACGCCTGCTGTAAAGAAATTACTCTTTCTTAAATCAATTGAAGATGTTGTAGATGATATAGAAGATGATATTACTACATTTCTAATACTACCTGTCACAATTAATGAACCAGTTATTTCAGCTGAGCCACTAAAAGGGAAACCAGCTCCACTTACACCAGATGTTCCTGATGTACCATTTGAACCTAATCCAGAAGTTCCACTAGTACCGGAAGTACCACTACTTCCAGCTACTCCGTTTATTCCAGAAGTACCTGATGTACCTGAAGTACCACTTGTGCCAGATGTTCCTGAACTTCCTGCTACTCCGTTGATTCCAGAAGTACCCGATGTTCCTGAAGTACCACTACTTCCTGTTACCCCGTTAATTCCAGAAGTACCAGATGTTCCTGAAGTACCTGATGTGCCACTACTACCATCACCACCATTTATTCCTGATGTACCACTAGTCCCAGAAGAACCTGATGTTCCACTAGTCCCACTACTACCTGAGCTTCCTCCACTACCAGCAGTTCCGTTAGTCCCAGAAGTTCCGGATGTACCTGAAGTACCGCTACTTCCGCTTGAACCAGAACTACCACTAGTCCCACTTGTTCCAGATGTACCGCTACTACCTGATGACCCACTTACTCCACTAGTACCAGAAGTTCCTGATGAGCCTGAGCTACCACTAACTCCGCTTGTTCCGCTTGTACCACTAGTTCCGTCACTTCCACTTACACCAGATGTACCTGATGTTCCTGAAGTACCGCTTGAACCAGAACTACCACTCACTCCACTAGTCCCACTCGTACCGGAAGTTCCTGATGTACCACTACTTCCAGCAGTACCTGTTGTACCATTAGTACCAGAAGTACCTGATGTACCTGATGAACCATCTCCTCCACTAGCTCCATCTAAGTTTACAGTCCATGCTGAATATGTACCACTACCAACAGTTCTAGTTGGTGCTGCGAATTGTAATGCACCTGTTCCACTATTATAAGTTATTACCTCACACTCTTGAAAGTTTGAAGTATCAAAAACTACTATTATTGATTGAGCTGGAGAATATGCTAATGCAGTTGCTACTGTTATTGTTCCTGCATTACCTAAAGTAAATGAACTTACGGATGTTGTACGATATAAATCACCACTAACACCACTTGTACCAGATGTACCTGAAGTTCCACTAGTCCCACTGCTTCCACCACTACCTGCCGTACCATTAGTACCGCTTGTTCCGCTTGAACCAGATGTACCTGAAGTACCTGATGTACCACTCGTTCCACTGCTACCTGAGCTACCTCCACTTCCTGCAGTACCATCAGTTCCGCTTGTACCAGAAGTGCCTGAAGAACCTGATGTTCCACTAGTCCCACTGCTACCGCTTGTTCCACTACTGCCTGAGCTTCCTCCACTTCCTGCAGTTCCGTTTGTTCCTGAAGTGCCTGATGTACCACTACTTCCGCTTGTGCCACTTGTACCAGACGAACCTGTTGCTCCAGATGAGCCTGTTGCTCCTGAAGTACCAGATGTGCCTGAAGAGCCTCCACTACCAGCCGTACCATTTGTACCACTAGTCCCACTTGAGCCGCTTGTACCACTGCTTCCTGAAGAACCTGATGTACCAGAAGTTCCTGATGTTCCACTACTACCTCCGCTACCAGCAGTTCCGTTTGTGCCTGATGTTCCGCTTGTGCCAGAAGTACCTGAGCTACCTCCACTTCCTGCTGTACCATTTATTCCAGATGTGCCTGAAGTACCTGATGTGCCACTTGTTCCAGAAGTTCCAGATGAACCACCACTACCAGCAGTACCACGAGTTCCTGATGTGCCACTTGTACCTGAAGTACCAGACGTACCAGCAGTACCCGATGTTCCTATTGCTATGAATGAAGATGTTGCTACTAAATTATTAACATTACCTACTCCACCTATCCATGCATATCCTTGTCTTAATGATGCTGTAAAAGCTCCACTTGCTGATATGTTTCCGTTTATTGTTTGATTACCTACGAATATATTTGAACCTGTTGTAGCTAATGTTGATGAATTTACTGTTACAGTTGCTATTGAAGATGCTACACCTACCGTTATAATAGGTCCTACAAAGTTCATTGTTGTAGCTGAACCTTGCGATACACCTTCCTCTTGTATTATTATACCACTACCAGATAATACCAATGCGTTTACCTGATTTTGTACTGATGCTACACTACCTGATAAAGAAGCTGAATCAGTATTATATTGTCCTTCATCAACTAAAGAATCAATCATATCAGTATTGAATCCTCTTAATAGTAATGGAGTAATTGCGCCCGTATTGTTATTGGGGAAGCTACTTTGATTTTCTGCTTCTAGCTGTGTTTTATTTAATTGAGACATTATTCTATCTTTTTTATTATATATTTCCGATATCAAATCCAGATGAGAACCCAGAGCTAAATGCTCCTCTTTGTACTTTTGCTGATTGAGTAGGACCTATTGTTTGTCCTATAAGTGCTCCATTACAACAATCCATACTATAAGTGTCCGAATCAGCACATAAACAAGCTCTACGCTTATTGTGTGGTACTGCTCTTCCTCTAGTCTCTCCGAAGTAAACACCACTATTAGCTCTCTGATTTGCATTATAAGAAGGATTACCCATACTACGTTGTTTTATAAATTAATCCTATTCCTTGTGCCATCATACTTTTATCACAGCATTTAATAGAGTAAGTGTTCTTATTTCTACAAAGACATCCAACCCTACTATCTTTTCTTGGTGAACTAAACGAAGGTATTGGTTTATCAATATGGTTTGGGACCTGTACTGTTTTTAACTTCATCTGATTTGTTTATTGATTTAACAATTATCCTAACAAAAGTAATATACCTATCTGATTTTCTTCATAGCATCTTTGTGCATCAAATCTTCTAACTCTACTTTATCTGATTGATAGGCTAACCATAACAAACATTTTTCTAATGGTTCTTTTACTACTTCATCCATCTTATCTATATTATTACCTGAGAGTTGGATAAGTGAGCTATAGCTTTTCCATTTGCGTCCAAAATTGATTTGATGTTGATTGGTAGCTCCTCCATCTTCAAAGAGCTCAGGGTACAACTCAACAAGTCTTTTAGTAAACTTATTAAAAAAAAAAGTGTACCAAAATGCACATCCATATTTACGTTGAGGAATTTATCCCCATCTATTATACCATCATATGCTTTAATACTGTATAGAGTTTTATTCTTCCTCACAACAGGTCTATATAGAATACTCATTATATCTCCCCACTTATCATCTATACCTATGTTATCGTATTTAGATATATCCACATAAGCACCATAAGCTATCTTACTTAAATCAGGTTCAAATCCATATTCAATTCCATCTATACTGATAAATCTTTGTAACGGCTGTTCTGTTTTACCTAAGAATCCTAACAAGTCATCTTTAATAGCTGAATAGGTCTCAACATCTAATCCTTTCAAATAATCTACTGGGAAGTGGCATAGGTGGTGAAACATACAAGCTACTACTGCTTCAGGTTCATCTTTATACGTTTCCATATCCTTACGAAGTGCTAAGTAATCTTTAAGGGATACTGCACTCCATTCTTTAGGTACTTTGATTTCTATTTCTTTATTCATATTTTATTTGATTTAGGTGTTGTTATTACTCTCCCTTCAGGTACTCCCCATTGTTCTGGGTTTATCAATTCTATGTTTGATAGGTTTGTTACTATTGCCTGTGTAATAGGGATTGTTTGTTGTACTCTTTGTTCTAATACACTTCTTAGCTTGCTTTCCGCACTTGCTCTTTGTTGTAGTGTAGCAGCTAGATATGCTTTAGCATCTTTAAGTTCTTCCAATAGTTTAGCATTGTTTTGTTCTAAATGATTAATGTATGCTGCCATTTCCAACACTGCTTTCTCATCTATTTGAGCTTCTCCGATTTGTAGGTATTTGTTATCCATTTGTATATATTTATATATTATCTTATTGAAATGATGTATTTGCCGGCTGATGTTGCTTTATTACTTAACCTCATCATTGAAGCGTAACGAGCTGCATCTATTAAGTGATTCATATAATCTACTGGCTTATCCAATTGCTTTCCAAATCTATCACTACTCCACTCATACGAATAAAACTCATTGATTAGATTCTGACATGTCTTTGGTATGTTTATAGTATAGTTCTGCATTACCTGAATACCAAAGTTAATGCTATCCTTTCCTTTGATTACCGGCTTTATGTTCCAACCTAGCTTATACAATTCATCTATTAGTCTTGGTTCTGCACTATCTGCCCATATCTCCTCTCTACCATTCACAACGCCTTTCAACATATTATCAATGTCCGAAGTTGTCATTCCTTTTTCATAGCAATGTTCTACCAAATAGATTTCATTATCTTGCTTCCATAAACTTACTAATGCCGTAGCATCCGCAGAATATCCAAAGTCCATACCGAAACAAACTAATGTAGCTGTATCAGGTAACCATTCTATTGTATTGAATTGGAATATTGCTTTCTCATTTGATACATACTCTCCTAAACCATATACTTGCCATGCTTTTGGATTTGTTGTTCTTAATTCTTCAATAGCTTCTTTAAGTGTTCTATCTAAATAAGGGTTGTTCTTATATGTTGTGAAGTAACGAGTACAATCTTGCATTTCACGAACCCAGTGCTGGGGTGAAATTGTTGGGTTATAACTTAATATGATTGGGCCTGTTGTTCTGATTTGTAATTGAAAATAAGATTCACTATCAATTTCCTGTGCTTCTTCAAGCCATAAGATTGAGCTCTTAAGCCCACGAAGCTTATCTGCATCATCGGTTGAAATGAATTGTATTACTGAATCGGTATAAAATGTATATATCCTATCACTTATATTAAAATCATTCTCATTCCAAACTCCCAAGCTCTGCATGATATCTTTAAAGTCTTTCATAACAGTTCGCTTGAGAGATGGAATGGTTTTACGAACAATGGTTATAGTTTCTTTATTACTCAGCGCCTTTACTATACACCAAAAAATTAAAGCCCAAGTCTTTCCGCTTCTTGTGCCGCCAATATGATGAGTTACACGTGTTGTTGTATCTTCCTGATGTTGGTATGTAATCGTAGTATTAACTTCCAGATTCATCTATTACCCTTTGAGTTATGTTTATATTGATTGCCTGAATCCTTTGTTCTATCTCAGCTTTAATCTCAGTCCTTCCCAATTTAGGTATGACATATTCCATCATCTTAAGTGATAGCTCTATTGCTCTTTCAGGATCTTTCTTTCTTATCTTCTCTAAATCCTCAGCTATGTTGTTGAGTGTATTATTTGCAGCTCTAGCTAATGTTAATTTCATTTGCTCCGTAGAACGATTCAATGCTCCTGCCGGTCTGCCTGTTTTGTTTATTCGGGTATCCCCTTTACTAAATCCCATTGTAATTGGTTGTATTTAACTATGTTATATATTTTAACATACTACCTCACCTTTGTAGTGAAGTACCTCAGGATTAGGTTATAATAGGGTTGTACCTAATTCTACATAGCTATCCAATATACTAATAGGATTGCTATCCCATATACTATTCCTAATACTAATAGGTCTTTGTTATTATTCTTTTTCAATAAAGGGATTGTTAAGTGTTTCTCTTAAATGCATCTTAGCTTTCTTAACATTAGTAAAGGAGGTTGATTTACATATTTTAATTTCATTAGATAGTTTTTCCAATGTCATATTAGGAGTAAACCAATATATTTGTGCTAACTTACTTGCTGGCCAGTTACGGCTTCTTTCCATATTCTTTAATTCAGCTACTACTTCATTATATGATTCTTCTAGCTTTACATCCCACTCCTCATCATATTCTGTATCTACTCTATTATCAATTGGATTTTCCGCTTGGTATTTAATCTTCTTATCTCTCTTAATCTTATTTAGGAATCTACTCTTTACAAACGAGTAACAATACATTACGTTGAATGATTTACCCCACCATATATGAGGTCTTACCTTCTCACCTAAATACACATATAAATCTCCAACTAAATCATTAGCCGTTTCTTTATTCTTTACAATATTAAAAGTTGCTGAGCAAAGCCATAAATGCGATTCTCTATAAAGAACTTCTAATCTTTTATTATTTTCTATTTCTAATTTTGATAATGGCATTAACTTCTTTCATTAACAAACTTACGAAGTACTGCAACACAGTCTCCCCATAAACCAGCTGCTGAAGAACAACCACAGGGCTGATTAATTCTTTCACCTCTTATTCTATTACACTTTTCCCAAAAGTGTCCCATTAGGTGTTCAGGTAAGAAAGCTTTGATACCTTCTAAATTACCTTTCAATTCTATAAACTCTTCTTCTGATAATGGTATGTATTTGTTTTCCATATTATTTTAATTTATAAGCTAATTCTGCTGTAATCTCCCATCTTAATCCACAGCCTGAAGTATTGTTTGAATTGAATAGTTTATTAGGTAATTCTACAAATCCATAACTTTCCATTTCTGCTTTCCACATATCAACTGATTTAACGTTACAATGAACTCTATCTACTTCACCTACATAAGCCCAACTTGCTGCAGATGCATATATAACTGAATCTTTATGCATATGCTTTTTTATATTCTTTATAAATTGTGGGAATGTATCTGATTGTATATGCTCAAAGTGCTCAAATGAAGTTATTACATCAAATTCAATTAAATCACTATTCTCATCCACCAATGTATAATCAACATCAGTTCTTAATATAAAATGATATTTGCTATCAATAGTATCCAATTGTAAACTTTCATAATTACCATCTAAACTAACTGCTAAATAATCTTCACCAAATTCTCTTACTCTTTTTGATAAGAATGCAGCGCCACTACCAATATCCAAAAACTTTCTAGCATTAGGATACATAGTTTTTAAATCATCAGCGAATGCGTACATATCATGCTCAATTGCTTCTGATAGGTTTATACCATCGTGGTGTTGATAGCCAGGGAATTCCATATCATCAATACCTTTATTTTGTTTGTTTAGCTGTACTACTTTCATTATTATAATTTTATTCCATTACATTGTCCATCATAGGACTTATTAGTTAATCTATTTAACCATTGTTTTCGTTCACAACAACCACATGATTTGTATCCTAATAAATCTATTGCTATCCATTCTGACAATCTTTGTCCCCAACCTAAAGTAAATAAATCTATTATCCATTCTAACCAAGTTCCAATTTGTATTTTATGCATTTCTATTTGGTTTAGTTATTGTATGATAATGAGTAACGTTTTGTTGTCTTGTCATATACTCTAAGTTATCAGGGTTATTATTATGTTTATCACCATCTTTGTGGTTTACTTCTAATCCTTTTGGTATCTTACCTAAAAAGGTTTGAGCTATTAAACGATGCCCTCTCCTCCATAATCTTTGTTTGTTAGGTCCTTTACCTACGAATAATCCATAGTATAAATACCCTGATGGATGTGTACGTGGTTTAAGTACTCTTAAATCACCATTAGGATTGTACCTAGGTGATATCTTTGTTGTGTAGATTAATCCATCACTACCAGCATAATAGTCAGGTAATCCGTTTAAATCTTTAATTTCAATCTTTGCCATTGTATATTGTTTTGTGTTTATAAATATTAGTAGTTTCGTTTTAGTTTAAATAAAAAAAGGGAGCCATAAATGACAATGACTCCCTATTGTATAGGATAATAGTTCCGGAAAATCCAAATTTTGGCAAATTAAAAAACCGGAACTGATTATAAGTATAAAACTATGTAACATATTATTATCCTAATTATTTTGTGCTAATCTTTGTCTTTCGTTTTCTTGCTTTGTAAAATCATCCATTATATTTTTCCAATCTAAGTTATCAAATATATAAGCGACTTCTTCTTTAGTTAAGTCCGCTAATGGTTTCTTTAATAATTCATCTATATTCATTTTATTTCTTTTTAGTTGCTGTGTTATTAATTAAATCTATTGTATATGTTTCACCAAATAGTTTTTCTATCTCTCTTTCTTTAACTTCTCTTTCAATTGGGTCTAAATCATACTTGCTTCCAAAATGATTATTAATCCATTTATTCATATCAAGTGTCAGTTTATTCTTTGAATCATTCTGAGCTTTAGCTTGCATCTTTGCTTTTTCTGCATAAGCATCATTCTCATTACTTTTTATATCATCAAGGCGAGTCACATCATTAAACAAATCATCAAAAGCATCCTTTATCTCTATATCTGATAGAATACTTGTTTCAAATTTATTTTTAACGCTTTCCAAATATTCATCTGTAATATTATAGTCATTACCCATTACGTTCCTCAAATATTCATCACTATTTGAATTTATATACTGCTGAATGTATTGTTGGATATCTAATGCCATATCAGCTGCATCCTCTATATCTAATTCAATAGATGTTTCAGTTTTAGTTACTATTGTTAGTACAATCTTATCACCCTCTTTTTTTACATAGAATTCGTTTGCCATATTATATTGTTTATTGTTTTGTAAAGATACGAAATAAATCTCAAACTACCTACTAATTTCTTATATAATTTAATATATCTTCTTGAGAAAGATTTGAATTAAAAATATCAGCAAATGAAGTAGCACTGTTACCTGGTATACTGTTAATCTTTTCTTGTATATTCTTTTTTAATATTATCTTTTCTTCTTCTTTCTTTTCTTTAGATACAGGTTCTCCACCTGCCGATAATCTACCTGCGGTTAATCCACCATCGGATAATCTATCAGTAATAAGGTAATGATAATTAAATCTACCTAATGCAGCTCTCTCTTTTATTACTTTAATATATCCATAATCAACACACTCTTTCCATACTCTATTGAATTTAACTCTATTCATATTAAGAGCTCTTTGTACTTGACCTTTGTATATAATCCAATTTTCAGGTAAAGAAATAATAAACATAACCAAAGCCCTAGCTTCTAAAGTTAGTTTAGTATTTTGAATTAATTCGTTTGAAATAGGTGTGAAGTTGTGTTTAGAAGTATTAACACTTCTTATAATCTTAGTTGTGTTTTGTTGTGTTGCCATATTATATTGTTTATTGTTTATCCTATATATAAATACTAAGTAGTTTTTGCAAACACCAAAAATGTGGATAACTTTATAATATTTTTTTATTTATAATCTTATAGAAACGGATAACTCCATTCTTTTGTAATCTATCCATTTCAGGTTTAACATAAACTGTACTACCTACATATATTGCATCCTTATCACTCCATGCCCATATGTTATCAATAGTGATAGGTTTAGTACCCTTATCAGTTTCAATAAGGAATTGTACTTTGTATTGTGTACCAGTTTCCTTTCTTAGTATAAACTTTTCTTCTTCTACTCTATCCTTCATTTCTTTAGATAGAGAATTGAGAAGCGCCGTTAAGCGCCTCTCTAATGATAATATTCTTTCTTCCATAACTTATTTTTTGTTTAAGCTTGATTGTAATAAATGTTATTTAATTGATTTAGTATCCATGCTTTTCTGAATACTAGCTTACCATACTCTGTATTAACTCCAGTAGTATTAGTATGTAATCTACTCTCAACCTCTCTGATTTCATCATAGGTTGAATCTAATTGTTGGTTTAAGTACTCTTTTAGGTACTCAATGTTTGAATTTTCCATTTTGTTTATTTATTTAATTGTTTGAATAAAATTGATTGTTTTAGATTGTGTGGAATAATGTTGTTCTAAATCATATTCATAAGATTGAAAACCTTCATAAACATAATCTATTAAATACTTTTCTGATGTAAAAATCAGGCCTGATTCGTGAGTTGTTAGATAGTTTATTTCACTATTTGTTAATTCAAACTCCCAAACATTATTAAATCTTTCCGCAACACATTTAAGAGTAATTGGAAACATTGAAATTTTTGGATTGTTAATTTCCTTTTCAAAGGAATACTTTTTGAAAGCGATTTTATTTTCCATTTTATTTGTTGTTTAAATTGTTGATTGAGTATTCCATCATACCGATTGTTTGCGAAACATTGTTTGGATTTAATTTAACATATAAATCATCTAACTTTTGGATAGAATCATTATACGAATCCCATTCTTCTTCATTAAAATTATCGGTAACGTAATTAACATTATCAATAAGTTTACGAATTGTGTTTTTCAAGGCAGTTTCAAATTCATTTTTACCTAATTCACTTTTAATTAACTGTACCATTTTGTTTTTTTCTCCGTTTGGTTACCTACGGGGATATAGAGGTTTTTTGTTAAGTTGAAGAATACCCTCAACCCTTATATACATAAAGATACTACAAAAACTACTAACCACCAAATATTTAAGTAACTATTTTTCATATATTTTTATTTATAATACATAAAACGTTGATAATCAATAAACTATTTTCTAAGTCATTGATTATCAACGAGTTACATATTAGCCCCTTTTTAACCCTTTTTAGAGGGTCTAATCCCTTTTGAGGTATTATCCCTACCCAAACAAAAAACCCCCATTTAAGGGGGTCTCTGTTAGTCTATATATGTTTAGAATCTTAAATCGTCTAATGAAAATCCACCAAACTTTTCTTTTTTGGTTTTATATGGAACGAATTGTTTTTCCATAAACTTAGCGTACTTTTTATACGCATCATTTATAGTTTCTCTATTCCATTCTTTGTATTTGGTTTGTTTCAAATCTAACCACCAAAACCCATTTGGATTTGATTTTTTTCTTTTATCATAAGCCCTCAATAGTTGAATGGTTTTTGATTTATTCTTTTTAAGAAAAGCAGTAATCGTTTCGTCTTTAAGTTTAGTTGTAACACTACCATAAGGTAATTTAGTATCAGCATCTTTTTCAAATCCTAATGCTTTAATAGCCATATCAGCATATTTGTACTGATATTCTCTAGCATCAACTTCCCAAGGTGCACTCAAATATTTTCCCCAATAATGTTTACCTTTCCAATTATCACTAATATATGGATTTCTACCTTTACCCTCTTTGAAACGGGAACCATTTAACCATTTTTTATCGTATTGGATAGCATGTCTAATCTCATGTCCTAGTACAGCTAAGATATCTTTTATTGAATTACCATAAAGGTTACGAATGTTTATTCTTATCTCTTTATTTGCATCTCTATAAAAACCTGCATAATATACGTCATTACCCCAATTAACCTCTCTACTGAATGTTAATTTGGTATCAACTCCAAATTTTGTGTTTAACCACTTATGTGCTTCTATACACATATTAACTGCTGTTTGCTCTGCGTTGTTTCTTACAACTAATCCTACTCTACTCATAACTTATTTTTTTATTTGTTTATAATTTTATTTATTTGGATAATACATTAAAGCCGGGCATTGCCAATCATATGATATAAATCCAAATGATTTGTACCATTCTCTCAACCATTTAAGATAATCTATATCTTTTTGCTGATTCTCAGTCATATATGAATTATCATAATCAACAGGTAAAACTCTAATTTGAATACCTAATTCGTCAGCTGTATCTAATAATAGATTCATTATTTGTGTACCTCTACCTTTACACCTTTCTTTAATTTCAATCCATTGTAATTCTACACAATTAGCACTTTCAGCATAATCAGTTAAATATAATTTAATACAATCGTCCTCATATTTCATTACGTGAGCGTAATCGTTTGTTTCAATATATCTACGATTGTTATCTATATCCATAACATTAGAGGAATAACTACCTATTGTTGGTTTCCAATCCTTTGGAGTTATACCCATTTTTTCACTAAATGCAGTAGTGTAATTTTCTAATAATTGAATTGAAAATTTGTTAATGTACTTTTTTGCCATGTTTTTTTGTTTTATTTGTTTGAGTTGAAGAATACCTTTAACCCTTATTTACATAAAGATACTACAAAACTACTAAACTACCAAACATTTAAATAACTATTTTTGGTTGCTTCTGCTAACGTGTTGATACTCAATAAACTATTTTCTAACGTGTTGATAATCAACGTAATACATATTAGCCCCTTTTTAGGGGATTTGAGAGGGTTAAAGGATACAATAAGGGAAAAGCTTACCATACCCAATAACCTCTCAGGAAGCCCCCTTAAATTGAGTTTAATAGGTTAAGTTGGTGCTCCAACCACTTTAATCTAAACATAGATACTTTCCAATTTTCACTATCTACGTGTAGTTTTACAATCTGCTTGTAGGTTTTATCTATCTCTTTACGAAGATATGATTTAAGTTGATACATACTGTTCATAACTGATTTATTTAATTGTTTGTAATTGATTTTTTAGATTTGATATGATTGTTCTTTTGATATGATAATACTCTAAATCATACTTTTGAACTTGTGTGAGTTTTACTCCACTACTTTTTAGTTCTTGTAATTCTTGAATATTGATAATAGCGTTATCAATACACGATTGTAAAAATTCACTTTGTTTCTTGTTCATAACTGTTTTTTTTATTGTTTAATTATTTTGTACCATAGTAAGATAAAGTAAAATCAATAGCATCATCCACATTTGATTGTGGTTTTGAGTTTTTTAAGAACACATAGTGAACAAAACTTAATGTTTGGAAATCAAACATAGTTTTATCATTTTTTACTTTGTTAAAAGCTGTAGTTAGCTTTTCATCATTTTGATTAACGAATTCTTTTAATTCATTAATAGTTTCAATTTTCATTGTTGTAATATCAAAATTCATAACTTTTATTCGGTTACCTAATTACACCGAAAGGTTTTATTTGTTAAGTTGAAGAATACCCTCAACCTTTTACTATACAACATTACGAGCTTTTTCTCACAATTCCAAATTATTTTGGAACTATTTTTAATAAAGTTATACACATTTTTATAACGTGTTGATACACAATAACTTATAGTTTATGGTTATTTTTAAGGTATAACTGGTTAATTATCAGTAAGTTAAGCATAACGTGTTGATTATTAATGAGTTATGAAAAAGTACCCTAAAAATTAGGTAGTTACAGTAAAAAGGTGTATCTTTGGGTATAACCAAATAATAAAAAATGGCAAATTTAAACAAAACAATTGAAGAATTACTACAAAACTATTCTCTTACAGAATTAGTAGAATTATCTCCAGAATTTAGAAAATCAATATTTGATGCTAATAAAGCAGATATTATGAAATGGTTTGGAATATCTCTATCAGATGCTACCAAAATTAAAAATCATGCTACTACTTGTTTAGCAGACATGGAAATAAAAAAGACCCTCAATTAGAGGGTCTTATAGGGGATAGGAAATATATAAATGGCAATTTAGAATAGATAAATCCCCTATTTAGTTTAATCTTTTATAGGTACACAATTTGGTACTTCTCTACCATCTAGTGTCTTAGTTCCAATTTGTTCGTACCCATCCCAGCATGGACCATCTTCCCCTTCAGGTGCTAAATTTATTCCTTCGTATTTTTTATCAAAGTTTAATTTAGATTGTACTCTACTTTGTAAATCTGAAAACTTTTGTTTACTAAGTTCTTTTCTTTCATAAGTAGAAATACAAATGGCCACTGCTTGGTCTTGTTCATACTCACCTTTAATTTCACTCATACAACGCCCCACATAATCGTTTTGGGTTTCTGCTGCAGTTGGTTTTGGTATTGGCATATTATTTGGTATTTTTATAATTTTTTCCTAGCTTGTCTAAATTAGGAATTAATTTTGTTTTTATGAGATATTATTCGTATCTTTACAGTCTAACAACTGAATTACAATTTGTTATAATAGTAATAAACAAAGTTACAATGCCAAAGAAAAAGAATCCATCTAATAATTACTTCCATTCGGGTGTGGAAGAAGCGATTCAATTATATAATAAAGCAGAAACTCAAGAAGAAAGAGATAGGTTATTTCGTATAATCTACCCAGCTATCTATAAAATTTCTGAAGTAATGTATAATAAAATTAAACCAACTTATATTGAAGGTGAGTCATTAGAAATTATGATGGATTGTACTTGCTATCTTACTGAAAGATTACATAGAATTAGAGAAGGTAAAGGTAAAGCATTTAGTTATTTCACAATATGTGCTAAAAACTATTATATATTTCACAATCAGAAAGCATATAAGGAAATACAAAAAACTCTTAAGTTAGATGTATTAAATGAAAATTGGGATATAGCTGATATAGATACAGGTAGAGTAGAACAAATGGAACAATCAGCTAAATTACTATCCGCATTCGTAGATTATATAGATGAGAATAAGGAAAGGTTTATTAATACTAAGAAAGGAAATATAGTAGTAGCTGCGGTTATTGATTTATTACGTGATGTGGATTCTATTAAAGATTTCAATCGTAGAAATATAATGAATGACTTAACTGAAATAAATGGATATACAGTTGATAGACATTATATCACAAAAGTATTTAATAGATTACAAATGCACTTTGGGGTATTTAGTAGGGAATGGATTAAAACAGGTAAAGCAATTCCTTTTTGGGAGAAAGATAGATTAACTGCAGAAGAAGTAAAATTTTGTATAGAAAATTACACACCAAATAAAGGTGGACTTAGTATTGTTGGATTATCTAAAAAGTTCCATGTAGAGGAATATACAATAAGAAAAGAATTATATACAGTTGGTTTAGCCGCTTATATTTAAATGATATCGTACTTAACTCCATCCTGCTCAAAGGCAGTTATTAAATCATATACAAAAGTTCTATAAGCTCCTTTATTCATATCATAGAATATCATATATCCAAAAGCGTTATAGTTGTATGGAACGCCAGGTGAACGAGATGGACCTGCGAATGAAAACATTTCTCTTCCTGAATAGGTATCTCCTTCAATAGTTGTACCCCATATTTTAAATGGTTGGTTATATTGTAAAGTTCTACTTCTAAGTGTTCTACGAGTAATGAAATTGGGTTTAGCAAATTCACTTAATAGTCTTTTATATACAGAAGTTATATTCATTATTTTGCTTTCGGATGTCCTTTAGGTAATAAATCAAAATCAGTATCGTACTTTGGATTCTCAGGTCTACCATTCTTTAATAGGTATAGATAAGCGTTTACTCTTGCGAATGCCCATTGAGAAGCTGATTTAACTAATGGTGAATGTGATGTATTGAATGCACCTAATCCTCTTTGGAATACTGATTTAAGTTGCCCTAATGTAGCTCTACCATTTTTAGTATTACTTTCTTTCTCATTAAATTCATCAACCTTACCTTGTAAAGTTTTCTCTTGCTCAACAGTTACCTTTGCACTCTTACCACTTGCATCTCCTTTAGCACTACCTTCTCCCTTTGGGTCTTTGTTTGGTGTATCACTCTTAGGTGCTTTATCACTTTCTCTAATTCCACCTTTAGGTCCTACCTCTGCTAATGTTTGTGGTGCTATTGAACCAGATGCTGCTTGACCAGGGTATGTAGAATTAATTGATGGCTGCGCTTCTAAATCTTCTTTGTGATAAAGATATTCACTATCTTCAGTATGTACCTCACCAGTCATTAATCTACCTTCACTATCTTTATGTGTAGGGCCTTCATATAGTTTACCATCTTTTGTGTAATGTGGTACTCCTACTTCACCTTCTTCTAATAAACCTAATTCTTTTAATTTATTTCTACTATATGATAATCCTGCTTTTCCTCCCCAGAGCAAAAACGAAATCGTCCCGCAAGCATTCATATCCGTTTCATCGTAATATACTTCTGCTCTACTAAGGTATGAATACATACGCTTCAGAGTGTCTATTGATATTGGCTCTCCCGCTTCTAGCTGTGCGCTTCTAACTTTACCCACTTGCGTGGCACATTTGTTACCATTCTTTTCGTTTAATTCTCTACCTCTTTTTGCATTTCCTTTAACCCCATCACCATAATCGGATACAGATTCAAACATAGTTCTAATCTTAGTTAGTAGCATTGCCGCTTCATCTTCGTTTAAATCGCTTATCTCTTTAGTTAGGTACAATTCATCCACTAATGCTGCAGATACCAAATTATGCCCAAATAAGCCCTCTATTGAGAATCCCTTAACCTCACCAGTCTTTACATAGTTATTCCAAATATCTTCGTTATCAACTTTGAAAGTACCCATCCAAGTACCCACAGGTACTGAAAGGCCGTATATAGCTGATTTGTCTTGCGTTGTACTTTCTACAACCCAGCTCTCAACTAAAGTAACACCATCAATTTTTGCATTATGTTCTAATGTTGATTTGTCTGTGTATTTCTTTTTAAGATACATTTCAGATAACTTCTTAATAGTTTCTGGTTTAAAGAATACATGGTATGGTTTTCCTTCTCCATCCACTCTTAATATCTTTTTATCAGGTATTAGAATAGGGCCCATCAACAATTTCTTTTCATCATTTACTGCTGCAAATTGTACTTTTTCTTTATCAAAAAATACAAAGTCCATTTCAATAGCTGGTTCTTCTACTAAACTAATAGCAAAAACCTCATCTATATTCTCATCTTCTATTACTAATTCGTATATCATATTATCTATTTAACAATTAATTATCCAATTGTACCACCACTAAAGGTAGCTGCTCTTGTTGTTCTTCTATCTAAAGCCTGTTGAGAAGTTACATCTCCACTCACCACATATGCCTTAATTGGGTTTCCAGATGCTTGAGCTAATGTACCTGCTATTTGTGAACCAGGTGTAGCTGGTGTTTGTGCTCCTGTTATAGTTGGTGCAGCTAATTTATTAATAGTTGGTGCTGTTGGTGCCGCTGGTGCAGATGATGATAATGTTGGTGCACTACCTCCACCATCAAACTTAACTTTATCAATATTCTTAATTTGTATAGCTGTTGATACTGCTAATGCAGCAGCGTTTATACCTTTTACAATAAAATCAAATGGTGATGGTAATGTAGATGGTTGTGTTAAGATTTGTACTAAACCAGATGCTGCAGATAATAGAGCTGTTGCTTTTTGTAATTTCTTTCTCTTATTAAATGCTTCTTCTGATGTTTTAGCTTCTTCATCATATCCACTTGCTATTGCAGATGATAATCCACTCAATGCATCTAATGTAGCAGATATTACTCTACCAGTTGCTGCAAGTTCATCTTCATCTAATTGCTGTCTTAATTTAGAATACTTTTCTTTAATTGCAGTTTTCTCACCTTCAGTAATATCAATTTTAGCTAATTCTTTCTTTTCTTCCTCATCTAATATTGCTGCTCTACCTTCAAAGTATGCTTTAGTACCTGCTAATAAACCAGCATTTCTTAATTCTAATAATCTTAACTCATCATCAATAACCTTAATATCTTTTTCGTTTTGTTTAAGTTTAGCATCATCATCAATTTTAGTTAAATCATTTTGTAATGCTGTAGCTAAATCTTTTCTTACTTGATTCTTTTCTTCCTCACCTTTCTTAATGAATTCTTTATCAGCTTCTAATGTTGCTAAATCCTGTTCGTATTTACTTTGTCTTTCTGCTTTAACTCTTTCTTTCTCATTAAGGATAGCAGATATTCTTATATCATTAATTCTATTATCAAATTCTTTAACCTTAGTTGCTTGTTCTTCTTTCTTATCTAAATCTTCTTTATCGTATTTAGATTCTATATTTTGTACATCAATACGATTTGCTTCCTTAGCAGCTTTAATTTTATCACCAAATTCAGTTTCAATTGAAGTTATATCTTTAACTCCTTTCTCTCTTGCTTCTTTTATTCTAACATTCTTAGCTGCTTCTAATGTATCAATATCTTCTGATAATTTGATTCCTCTTTCGTATATCTCTTTATCTCTATTAGTTAGTGTAGTTAAATAATTTTCTACTTCTACCTTTTGTGCTGCATCAATTAGTTTCTTTCTTTCTTCTAATTCTTTAGCTTTAGCTGCATTTGCTTTATCACCAGCTGCTTGTTGTTTAGAAAGTAAATCTTTATTATGTGTATCTGTTTCTTTATTTTCAGTTGCTCTATTATCATATCCTAATGATAGATAATTTGCATATGCATCTTTTGTAGCTGCTTGTTTCTTATTTAAATTTTCAGTTAATGCTTTAGCTCCATCTACATCTGCATCTTTTATTTTTGCATTATATGTTTTAACTGCTTCAACTTCTGCAGCTTGTGCTGCTGTATATGCATCATATGAACTCTTAAGTTGAAAATCTCTAATTTCTTTTTCACTAGCTCCTGCTGCTTTCATTTGAGATATACGAACTTTATTAGCTCTATCAAATGATGCTTTATTTAAATCTAATAATTCATTTTGTGATGCTAATGTTCTATTCAATGCATCTGCTGCCTGTTTAGCTTCTTCTTCACCACTAGCGAAATCTTTTATAAGTTCAATTAATGCTCCAACTGCTGCTAATATTAATCCAATACCTAATGCATTTAATGCTGCAGAAAACGCTCTAGCTGCTACCGTAGCTGTAGTTGCACTAATACCAACTGCTTGAAATGCTGTTGATAATCCTCTAGCAGTACTAGTATATGCTTTAGTAATACCTGTAAGTTTACCTAATCCTCTTGCTGCATCTGCTAAATCTTTTCCTAATTCAGTAAATGAAGCTTGTATATCAGTTAATTTTAATGCTCCAAATTGCTTTAATGTATTAACAGTAGAACTTAATGAATTACCTATATTTCCAATAGGACCAGGTAATTGTCCTAATACCTCTGTAAAGTTAGATGCTCCAGTCCTTGCAGACTTAATAGCATCTTCCATATCATTAATCTTTTGCTGTAAGTTTTTGAAATCATCAGAACCTGCTGCAGTATCTTTTAACTGTTTCTTTAATTTCTTTAATTCTGCAATTGAGGGTTCGGTATCTATTTCTATTACCGCTTTGTAGGTTGATGTATTCTCTGCCATGGCTATTTTTTACTTTTCCAATTTCTTTTTATAATTTCCTTAACATCTTTCCAATTATTAGGTCTTTTATTAATACCTTTTGCAATATCAATATTCTTTGATATCCCATAATAATCTTCCATATTTAATAAATCAATTATACTCTTTATCATATTGTTATAACATTTATTGGTTTACATTTAACGAACCCTCCAAAATAGGTCCTAATAATTGGATACTACACTCACCCGTAGATAAATTGTAGTCATTGATTGCACGAAGGTGATAATCGTTGCCTCTAAATTCAACAATATCATTTAGCTCCATTTTAAAATAATCGGCTAATGGAATGATAGCTGATGCATTCATTAATCTAGTTCTAGGATTATATAATAGGTTTACATATTTAGACCAATAATTTGAATATAATGAATCGGTAGGAACTTGCCCATACACTGCTTCTTCATTAAAAAATAATAAAGAATCTGAATTAGTTGTTGGGAATGAACCTGATACCACATTGTAATTATCAAAGTAAGGAAATTTTGTTTGTCCAAAAGAAACTCCACCAACTGCAGATGACCCGCTTTCTAAATACCATTCTTCAGAATCTATCAAACCATTATAAAATAATAATCTTGGTAATACTCTAGTAGGATTATAATTCTGGTCTGAAATGTAAGTTGGTATGTATATTGGTATAATTTGACTCATAATATTTTATTTTAGCAGAAAAATCCAGTTCCGTATCCTATTACTCCGGTTGTAAAGTTTATTTCATACACCTCATTACCACCACCATATGTAAAGTATCTATATCCAGTAATTGGTGTAATACCATATTGGTCATAATATGCAATTTGTCCCGGTGATATCATACCATCTGCAGTGTACATATCAATTTCAAATGGTGAACCACAAGCTGCACCTTGATAAGTTTCACTTGTGAAGTGTTGGGAATTTACAAAGTATTGTGTAACAGTTGGATTTAATCCACTAACACTACCACTCAATCCCGTTCCTGCAATTTTTAATAAAGGTGAACTTGCTAATGTTGTTTTAACTTCAAACTTACCTTGCGAAAAGAAGTTATTAGTATCTACATAATATTGTTTTGAGTATTCTCTATTTGCAGCTTTACTAAATTGCTGTGATACATAATCAGTATCTAATGTATCTCCAAAGTTTAATTCGTTTACTGCTAAGTTGTTAGCTGGAATTACTTCTATCTTATCATTAAGGTTTACATATTTGTTAAAATCCCATCTTCTGCCTGTGTTATACCAATTGTTAAATGATTCAACAATAAATTGATTTATTACGGTTTTAGATGGATATATTACAAGATTATATTTCTTTTGTACTCCAATTAAAAAATCAATTAATTTAATACCTTGTGTACCAAATGGCATATTGGATGGAATATCAAGCACCCTACCATCAGCTGCTTGACTTACTTCTGTTATTTGTAAAAATGATTTAGTTGTTCCTTGCGGGTCCATTGTTACAATTGGTGCAGCTGCTACTGCTGAATCAGGACTTTGTTTTATTTGAAAATAATAATTACCTACCGGTATTGAACTAAGTTTAAATTCAGTTGCTAATTGATATGTTGTATCAATAGCACCACTTCTACTTTTTTGCAACTGGTCAAAGAAAAATATATAAGATTGTATTGCTTGTGTTGAATATGGTGTAGAGCTACCTGTTTCTATCATTCGTATTTGCCATGTCCCATTTGCTGATAAAGTACCAGGCATATTATTTACTGAACAACTTACATTTATGTTTAGGTTTAATACTCCTTTTAAATTAGTCATTTCTTTAACTTCGTATGCTCCATTATTGTAAAACCCTTGTTGGTCTGATAATACGTTATACCAAGGTAATGTAGTAAATGAACCAGCAGTTAAGACCTTATCAGTCATACCACTACCGGATATTGCACCTATTTTTATTTTACCATATGTTTCTAAATCAACACCTGCGTATTTAGGATACTTTAATGCATTATCACAAAGTAAATAAACATCATCTAAAAATGGTTCATTAAAAAAAGAACTTGAATATGTGTATCCTGCGTAATCAAATATAGCATCCCATACTTTCTTTAATCTAATAGCTGGTTTAAAGTTTTGTACTCCTAATGCACCATTCTGGTCATCCATACCAAATAATTCGTATTGACCTGATGTAAATTGATAACCACTACCATAATCAGCTAATGGATAAACAATACTACCACTAAATAAACTACCACTCCAAGATGATGTGACATTATTATAAGAAGATGTGTGATTATATACTGATAGATTAGTTAAATCAGTTAGATAAGACCTATTAATAGTTCTAGCAAAAGAAGATACTGCTCCAAAGATTGTTACCTCATATGAATCAATAAATTTATTTTGATATAAACTTACTTTATTTAATTGTAAATAACCTTGCGATAAATACAATCCACCAAAATCTAAATAGGCTGGTACTTTTATATTAGTTGCAAAGGTATCAGGAGATTGAACACTAATATCATACACATGTTCAAAAAACGCATTGTTTTTCTTTGTACCTGGTAATGTAATCTGTCTTGTAAAATCAGCAGGTATAATCCCAAGATCAAAAAGACCCGTAACATTATCAGAAAGCTTAATTTCCTCATCGGCAAATAAGTCTAATATTTCTCCATTTGCAACCAGTTGAAATTCTATTCCCTGTTGTGATATAACTCCTCCCATATATTATAAAATTAGTTTGTATCCTTGTCCTAAATTGAAATTAAATCCATATTGTATTACTTTATCATTAACTCCTGTCTTAAATACAATAGAATCAGTTGCTATGGTAATAGGCGTCAGTGTGGTTGAGCTTTCATCCTTAATCCAATATACCTCCTCACTTACTAATAACTGCTTCAGGATATCGTTATAAGCTTCAGGAATCCAATCCGTATTAACTGCGATAGATTGTTTACTATCTACAATATAATTCAAATTTGCACTATCTCCGCTATTATATGATAGAGATGTACCTGTCCACGTTCCTAATTGTGGTTGATATCCTCTTGCTGTTGTGTTAAATGATTGTTTATTAACCATATCAAAATTGAAATAATCAAATTGTCCAAATCTATTTTTCCATTTAATTCTTACGTTAGGATATTTCTGCTCACACTTACTACCAAAATAAATTGGTGTACCTAATGAAGTACTACCACTAAAAGCTTGTATA
>Ga0209354_10000229_pt1 | contig 27379 bp, 28 predicted proteins | sample LauGreSpBDMM15DD_2_FD_187562 | JGI IMG/M metagenome (GOLD analysis project Ga0209354, IMG submission 187562) | Freshwater lake microbial communities from Lake Michigan, USA - Sp13.BD.MM15.DD (SPAdes) (version 2) | ecosystem: Environmental > Aquatic > Freshwater > Lake | place: Lake Michigan...
ATTTAAAATATGGTTTATCTTATTTGATTGCCGATATTAATAAAAATGGAAAACTTGACGGTGGTGACCCTTATTCAATATATGCATCAATTTCAGGTTTGAAAAAAATTGATACATCTTATGTAATTAACGCGATGAGTAAATCTGATTATGATTCACTTATTTTAAGTACAAATCAATGGTCATTATGGGCAAACCATGTAAATGGAAATAATTACATTTATGATAGTGTTGGTACTTCAAATATTAATGTAGATATCAAATACTATATATTAGGTGATGTTGATAGAACATATTCATCTCCGGTTTTAGATGCAACGGGTAATCCAATTGTAAGAGCAATCTATAAAGGTAAATTTGATGTTACGATTCCTAATCTAAGTGCACCAACAGGTCAACCTCTTTATGTTCCATTTAATGTAAATACAAATGGTGACATGGCTTATGGGTTACAGTTCGAAATGAAATATGACAATACAAAAGTTAAATTTGAAGAAATTGTATCTAATTTTGGGGAGACTCCATGGTTACAATATGTAACTCATGATGAATCAAATGGTACTGTTAGATTTGGTGGTATGAATAACCAAACTAGTGGAGCACTTATTGGTTCTGCAACACCATTCAAACTTAAATTCTCACCTATTGGTAATAACGATGTTTTAACTAACATATATGTAAGAAAATTAATGGACGCATCGGATAATAATGGTGACCACTATAATATTGCTTTAACAAGTCAAGTTACAACATTGTTGTTTAAAATGTCACCAAATCATTCTGGTGTGGATATTACAGAAATTACCGCTTCAATTAGACCAAACCCAACAACTGGATGGTTTGAAGTTGAGGTTAAGTTCCCGGATGTGAATATGTCCGTATTAGCAAGTATTTATGATACACAAGGAAGATTAATTAAAACTGTTGGTGAAATATCAGGTGATGGTATGACAAATGTTACATACAAACAAATTGATATGACAGCTTCAGATAATGGTAACTATTTCTTGATACTAAACAATAAACAAAAACAAATAACAAAACAATTCGTAAAAGTCTAAAACTATGAGTGAAGAAACAAACGCACCTGAAACCAATGATGGAACTTGGTCAGGATTAAAGAAAACATTAATTGGAACATTATCAACAGCAATTTTAGCTGGTGGTGGTTGGTTAACTACTACCTTTTTTAACGGTGGTGAAGATGAAAAAGAAAGTGCTCCAACACAACAAGTAGCACCGGTTATTAATATTACTAACAGTAATTCTAGTCAACAATCAAACGGTGGTGGTACAAATACAGTAATTAAAGAAAGAGTTATTGAAAAAGAAGTACCAGCAAAAAGTGAGACACCAAAACCTAAGAAAAAAGAAGGTGATGAATTTAAAGAAGAAGCACCTAAATGGTAATAAACTAAGAAAATAAAATAAAAAAGATGAGTAGTCAAACAACACCAACAGGGTTTAAAGAATTATTAAATGCAATGATGAAAAGAAGATGGTATATAACTGCCATGGTTCTTGGAGGTTTTATGTTTATAATTGGAGGTATGTTCTTCGCGATTTTAAATAAAAACGGAATAGAAGGAGAATGGAAAGAATTACTACTTCTTTTATTGGGTGCATTTATTGGTTCATATGGTAAAATTATTGATTATTGGTTTAGTGATACCGATAAAGATAAAATGTTAGTACAAAAAATGGATGAGGAAGATGGTACATCACTATCTAATACTGGAGATATTCCTCCTAGCGTACCACCAAGTTCACCAGAATCAGTTACACCATTAGTGAAACAAAAAGTTGAAATTGATGAGGATGGTGACGGAACAATGGATGGTTACGATACGGATGGAGACGGTATAATTGATGAATATTTTGAACATAGACAATGTGAACATGTTTGGGGTGACCAAGATAATGACGGTGAATTGGAATGTTTAAAATGTGGTAAAATTAAAGATAATGAATAACACATTTAAATCTAAGATAAAAGAACACACAATAACTATTGGTGCAATCATACTATGGTTTACATTTATGATTTTACTATCAGCGTCAGCAAACGCTCAGACCGTTGGTAAAACACAAACAGAACAATACAAAGCTTCTTTTGAGACTGGAGTTAATATCGATTCATTAATGAATTACGATGGTAAACAAATACCAATACAGATTTTAAAGATTGGTATTAATGATGAAGTATATGAACAATATCCGGAATTAAAAGAAAAAAAGGTTGGATTAGGTGTTGCTAACATTGTGTTAGAATACTTAGAAAACCTAAATAGATTCACATTTACTGAAGATAAAACAGAGATTAAAAACAGAATGGTTAAACAATTTCAAGCATCTCAATCTGGAATATCGGCAGATACTTTAGATGGTAGAGGAAAGATTAGATTAGCACATTATTTTGTTACCATTGAAGTTTATGATTTTTCGGTAAGTGAGGATGAAACTGTTAATATGACTAACGGTGTTAAAAATACCGTGGTTAGTAGACTTGGTCTTCAAATAAGATTTACAGATGCGGAGACAGGTCAAATCATAGCGGCTAGTGGATTAGGGGAAGCTAAGACCGTAAGAGAACTAAGTTTAATAAATGACGATAATTTAAGTGAGGTTAAATTTAACCAATCAACTATCGGAATTAGTACTAAAAAGGCATTAGATATTGCATGTAGTCGAATATTACTTAGAATGATTAAAAAGGGAGTTTTTCCCAAGTAAATAAAATTTTTATTAAAATAAAAGGGGGGTTAAAACCCCCTTTTTAATATTTATTGTTGATATGTTTTTAAAGTCAATTAGAATTATTTTTTTTGTTTTATGTTTCGTGTCATTCGGACAAAACGCTAACGCTCAAATAATTACTTATACTTTTATTGACCCATGTACTAAAGAGGTATCACTATTTAGTATACCAGTACAATCGGGAAAAACAACAATTATTTTTTATGGTAAAATAGGAAATTTTGATGCAAATGATGTTTCAAATGGTACATTTGCTAATTGGATAAACCAATCATATTCTGATTACAGAAAAATATCTCCATGTTCACAACAACAAGGACAAGTAACTCAAAATCAAATTACAACTCAAATTATTAGTAGTACTGTACAATCTATTGTTGGTAGTATTATGTCTTCAGCGCAATCTCAATCTGTAAATGTAGAAACAGGTGGTGGTAATGATGCTGGTGGTAAGGGTAATAACGATAATTCAAATAAGAAAAAAAATGATGGTTCAAACAACACTAATGGGACTTCGACAGGTTCTTCTTCAAATCAAACTGGAGGAAAATCCCAATCGGGTTCAGGAACTAATAGTTCAGATGGAGGAACGAATAACTCACAAGGAGGAGGAACCACAACGAATGGTGGAGGGTCTACAAATTCAGGTAACTCAACTCAAGGGGGAGGTTCAACGGCTCAGCCACCTGTAGGTGGTGGTTCATCTGGCGGTTCAAGTAGTGGGTCGTCAACTAATGGTGGTAGTTCTACAGGAGGAACTAGTGGTTCAGGTTCTACGGGAGGAACTAGCGGTTCAGGAAGTGGAAGTAGTACATCCGGCAGTTCCGGCAATAATGGAGGAACTAGTGGTTCAGGTTCTACAGGTAGTTCGGGAAGTGGAAGTAGCACATCCGGCAATAATGGAGGTTCAGGAACAACATCAGGAACTGATACTAAAACACAAAAAGGTGAAGAGGTTGGTGCTACCACAACAATGAATAATGATGCACATAACGATAATGGTTCGGGTGGTGGAACATCAGGCGGTGGGGGTAGTAAAGGTGGTAAATCGGGAGGTAATGCAAGAAGTAATCCAATTATTGTATCATCAGATATAACATCCGCTCAAAATTTAAATAAATCATATACTCCAATTATTAATATTGGGACTGGTAAGTCATCTATGACAGGTTTATCAAGTTACGGTGTTACCGCCATGGTGTGGTTAAATTTTGAACAATTTGCATTATCCACAAGATACACTAAGATACACTTCAATAAAAGTAAAAAATTAAAATTTGTTCATAATGTTAATTTAACCGGTGTTTATACATACGGTAATTTTTTAGGTTTTGTTGGTTATAGTGGAATTTTAAACGGAGGAAAATACGGTATAACTGGTTTTAATATAAGTGGTGCTGCAACAATAATCGCAACTGATAAAAGTGGTTACTATTCCCCATCAATAACAGCGTTCTATACGAGACCAATAAAAGTAAATAAAAAGTTAATAGTATCTCCTGAAATTTATTTGATATCAACTCCATTAGTTTACTCAACAAAAGAAAATGTTACAATTTCAGATAGATTTTTTAGTGGATTTATTGGTAGTGGTTTTGATTATCAAATATCAAAAAGATTTAAAGTAAATGTAAACTATAAAGCGAATTTGAGTACGAATCCCCAAGTTCCTATTTTATCATTCTTTTTAATTGGTAGTAAAATAAATCTATGAGGAAACTACTATACATATTATTTTTATTATTATCACCTGTCTTAGGTTTTTCACAGGCGACATCTGTTAGTCTTGGGACATCAAGTACAGGTACACTTTCATCGACCTATAATGTGTGGACTAAAGTTGACCCAAATCTAACTTTAACCGCAAATGGAACAATTACAGGTTTTAGAGTTCAAATATCACAAACATATACAAGTGGTGACCAATTAAGGTCAACGGCAACACTCCCATCGGGAGTTTCTTCATCGTTTAACACCACAACGGGTGTTTTAATTTTTAGTGGTTCAGCAACCGCAACAAATTGGGAAACAGTATTAAGAGGTGTTGAATTTAAATCAACTACCACCACATGTTACGCTCTTCAAAGAAGAGTAACTTTTGTTGCTGGTACTGTTTTTTATAACCCATTAACCGAACACTTTTATGAATATGTGTCAGGTACCACAAGTTGGACAAACTCATATACTAACGCGAGTAATAAATCATACTTCGGAAGGGTTGGTTATTTGGCGACAGTTTTATCTGAGGCGGAAAATAACTTTATTTGGAAATTAATGGCAAACGATGCTTGGTTTGGAGCATCCGATGATTACAACTATATTAATACATCAAAAGGTACAACATTCTTTGCTAGTCAATCCGCAGCGGAAGGAAAGTGGCATTGGGTAACAGGTCCTGAAAAAGGTCAAAACTTTTCAAATGGAAACACACCAAGCACAACCTTAGTATCGGGTATGTATCATAAATGGGCGGGTGGAGAACCAAATGGTACCTCGGAAGCGTTTGGACAATTCTATTCATCAAATAATGGTCAATGGAATGACTTAGCAAATAGTAATCTACCCGGTTATATTTGTGAGTATGGTGATATGCCAGGTGATATAACAACGAGTACAACTATATTAACAAGAAATATTGAGGTTAGTAACTCTTCAAGTGGTTACATAAGTGGTGGTAATGTTAATGTATGTTCGGGAAGTAATAGTACAACATTAACATTAAATAATTTAACAGGTAGTGTTGTTAGATGGGAATCATCTTTCGATAACTTTTTTACTGCGGGAACAACTATCACAAGTACATCAACAAGTATAACGGTAACTAATTTAACGAAGACGACATATTACCGAGCAATTGTAAACTCATCAAGTCCTGTTAGTTGTTCGGGATTGGCAACCTCAAGTGTTTATGTTACCGTAAAACCAACTAAATCGGGTACGGTATTTGCAGCAAACAATTCTATATGTGCTGGTGGCCAAGTTGAATTGACATTATCAGGTCAACAGGGTAATGTAAATAAATGGCAACGCTCAACGGACAATGTGAATTGGACTAACATCTCTAACACAACAACAAGTTTAACAGAAACGATTAGTTCCGCTGGTACATATTACTACCGTGTTGAGGTACAAACACCGAGTTGTGGTAGTGCGGTTAACTCAAGCTCAAAAACAATTACGGTAACATCGGGAACACCTCCTGTTGGTGGTGGTGTGTCATCCTCAACTCACACGAGCACAACAAACTCAGGTACATTGACATTAAGTAGTTATACAGGAACAATTGTTAAATGGCAAAGGTCTACTAATGACGGTGTCAACTGGACAGATATAACAAATACCGCATCAACATATAGTTATACCAATATTACCTCAAAAACATTATTCAGAACACAATTACAAAGTGGTACATGTGGATTTGCGTATAGTAGTAATGGTACGGTGTCAATTATAACGGAAACAATTAGTGGTACAATTACAATCCCATCTGGACTGTCTACGAGACCACAGGTTAAATTATATTTGGTTGTGGGTACTAAGGATACATTATTACAAACTGTGACCGTTGGGGTGACCGGAGCGTTTACATTAAATCCAACCACATATAATTCTACATATAAAGTAGTACCCTCATATACAGGGGTGGTAAACAATACAGATTTTAATTTGGTCTTTAGTGAATCTCAAAATGAAAATGTACCAACTTTATTAAGTCCAGGTTTAGTTTTAACAAGTGGACAAAAAATGAAGAGTGGTGATATTAATGAAGACGGAATGATTACAATATCAGACGCATATCTTCTCGGCGCAAGTTTAACCGGTTTAGTTCCATATAATGAGGTATTTTGGTATACCGCATCGAATTTTAATTCTATGACAATTTCAAATTTTAACTCATTTACTCCCGTAGATTATTTTGTAATAAATTTTACAACAACCTCGGTGATATTGAATATCAAATATATTGTTAAAGGTGACGCTGATTTATCGTCATCATCAAATTAAATTGAGGATAATTCAAGATACAAATTGTGAATTTCCCCACAAGTTTCATAATCTTCAACACTTTCAAAATATGGTATTAAATCTCTAATTAGAACTATAATTTCTTGTCTACTAAATTTTAATTCCGTTTCCCAATCTAAATCCATTATTTTAGCTGATAAAACTAAAATTAAATTATTTTTATCTTTGTTTTTAAGATTACCAAAAAGATTTATTATATTCTTATAGATTTTAACTTTATTGATATCGTAAAAATCTGTAAATCCCGAATATTTTCCTTTAATGTTCAATTTTTTAATTGAAATCTCATTATTTTTTGTAGTCATGGTTTGTTTAATTATTTTTCAACAGTATGTTCAATTTGAACTCTAATACAATTTTGAGGTAAGTGATTGATGTGTCTAAAATTATTTATATATCCCATCATATTTCCACTACCTACAGCATTTGCTGAGTGTACAAAAACATCAACAACAGGTTTACCATCCATCCATTGTTCAACCAACCATTTGACACAATCCATACCAGTTTTTTCGGTAATATTATCATAGTTCAATGTATAGTTATGATAAACATTTTTGTGCCATTCTTTCATTGCACTATCCCCTAAGTCATGGTCTAATGAAATCAATTCAATATTTTCTAACCCTATTTCGGTTATCTTATCTACAAATTCCTCATAGTTCCTAACAACCACCCATTCCTCTGGTAAAATTGGGGTACGAATGTCATCTAAATAAATTCTTTTTTTCATTGTGTAGTTTTTTTTACTAATTCTCTTCATTTTTTTTAAATGGTTTTGAATACGGTGGATATATTAATTTCCAAATTTGTTCGGTATATTCTTTACCGTCCAACATATTGAATAATAAATTTGGGTGTTTATACATTTTTGCATAAGACGCAAATACTCCTCTGTTTTCAATACCGTGAACTCTGTTTATTATTTTGAATATCCATTGATATTCTTTATCTAATGTTTCAAATTGAGTTAACAATTCTTCTTTAGTTTGTTTAACCCAATCATAAAATTCATCGGGTACTTTATCAAGTATATCATCTAATGGTCTTCCATCTTTCAAATACTCCCATATATCTCGGTTAGATATGTTGGTTATAATTCGATGAAGACGAACATACTCCTCTCCTTTAATTTTCATTCGAAAACCATTTTTAAAACGAATTACATAACCTTCTTTATCTTTCGATATATCATTTTTTAATTCATCAAATCCCTCTCCCCATGTTTTGTATAGAGTGACAATATTGAAACCAATGTTATTCAATAAATTTTTTAAACGAATATCATAGTTGTCGGTGTAATGGATATTAACTTCGTCACCTGTTAGTGTATGAACCATTCCTAATAAAACTAAGTCTTCAAAGTCATAAACACACACGATTCTATTTTCGGAGTAAATGATTTCAAATAGATAGGTGTAATCGGGATTCAATCTATTATAATCGTATTTCTCAAGTAATTCACGACCCTTTATTGATTGTGGTGAAGTAAATGAACCCCTCGTTGCTAAAATCCATTCGTCTTGGTAATTGAATAATATACCCAAAGAACCATCCATTTTTTCGTAGACATCAAAATATTCATTTGGTATTTCTTCAGGTGTTAATTCTTCATAATTGAAGAACTTAGTGAATGGTCTTGCAACAATTTCACCTTTACTGTTAGTAACAAGACCACGACATTGCACAGTTATCTCATCCCACAATCTTTCATATTGAACTTTTGGTGAATAATTCCATATGGTTAAATCAAGAGTTGGGTGGATTTGTTTTTGCAACAAACCATCTTTGTGGTACTGTTCTAATTTTTCAATCATTTTATAGTTTCACCTCGAAACGGTTTTTCATTTGTAAAAGTTTTTCTTCTGGTACATTGTGTTCATTTACACCTTCGTGTCTATTTTCAACAATGATACTATGTACTCTATAACCGTATCTTTCGGCCATTTGGTAATATGATTCCATTTCCCACTCTTGAGTGAATGTGTTTGAAACCACGATTTTCATAACACTATTTTGCATAAGATGAGAACATCTTTGATGACAGTCATTGTGAGCCTCTTTTAATTTTGTTGCATCAAAATTATAATTACCACTCTCATCAACAAAATAATCGTCAGCGGATAAAGGTTTCAACTGATTGTTTGGCATATGTAAAATAACCCCACCCAAAGTTGTTTTACCCGAACCAGGTAAACCTCTTAATAATATTAAATCTTTTGTATATTCCATATCCATAATTATTTCAATTAAAAAAACAAGCTGTGGTGTCACAGTCAATACATTTAACTCACATTACCACATGTAGTAGTGAGCACTCGTTTAATTACTTAACAGAATCAGTTGATACCGCCGTAGAATCCATAACTGGAGCTACCGTAGTGTCAATAGAAACTGATGTTGAATCTGTTTTTCCTGTTTCTGTGGTTGATTCATTTGAACCACATGCACTCATCGAAATCATTGCGACAAATGCAAGAAAGTATGCATATTTTCTCATTACTCCACAAATATACTAAAAACTTTTGAAATAAAAAAATCCCCAACGAGTGGTTGGGGATTGAGGTCATTTTGTGGTTTCAACACCACAGACTAAAAAAACGAAAGGATTTCGGCAAAGATTTCCTATGTGTATAAATATAAATATATATCTTTTTTAGAAAATCTCAATATTTAATACTATTTTTTAAAAATTTTTATTTCTCCGTCTTTTATTTTCAAGGTAACATTAGTTTTTTCTTTAATTGTTCCCTTTAAAATTTCATCACTTAAAAAGTCTTCACAAAGGTTTTGAATGATTCTTTTAACTGGTCTTGCTCCATACTCCTCTTGGGTGTTAAGTTCAGCAATACGGGTAATAATCGTTTTATCAAAAGTAATGTTATAGTTCTTTTCTTTAAGTCTATTAACAAGTTTATTTAATTCAATTTGTATGATTTTATTCATGGTATCCTTATCCAATGAGTTGAATAAAATTACATCATCAATTCTATTTAAAAATTCAGGATTAAATTGTTGTTTTAGTGATTTTTGTATGATACTTTTTCTAACCTCATATTTTTGTGTCTCACTTGATTTTGTGTTAAAACCAACTCCACCACCAAAATCGGACACTTTTTTAGCTCCAATATTAGAAGTCATAATTATAATGGTATTTGTGAAGTTTATCTTTCTACCAAATGAATCGGTTAAATGTCCCTCGTCAAGAATTTGAAGGAGAATATTAAACACATCTTTATGTGCTTTTTCAATCTCATCAAATAAAACCACAGAAAATGGGTTATTTTTAATTTTCTCAGTTAGTTGTCCACCCTCATCATAACCAACATATCCCGGAGGCGAACCGATTAATTTTGAAACATTATGTTTCTCCATAAATTCACTCATGTCAACTCTAACAACTTTTTCGGGGTCACCAAATAAAATTTCAGCAATTGATTTTGCAAGATATGTTTTACCAACACCCGTAGAACCTAAGAAGATAAAAGACCCAATAGGTTTATTTGCGTCCTTAATACCAACTCTATTTCTTTTAATAGCCTTTGAAATAATACCAATAGCGTCATCTTGACCAATTACCTTAGATTTCAACCTTTCATCAATTTTTAATAAATTTTCAGTTTCTCTACTATCCAATTTACTTATTGGAACACCAGTCATTTGAGATATTATTTCATATACATCATCAACACTAATTGGTATTTTATTGTCTTTTTGTTTTTCTAACCATTTAATTTTTTCATTGTCCAATTTAGCAATTATTTTTCTTTCCTCGTCCCTTAGTTTTGCTGCTTGTTCATAGTTTTGACTCTTTACTACTTGGATTTTTCTTTCTTTTATTTCATCCGATTCTTTCTTTAATTTTTCAATAGAATCAGGAATTTTTGTGTTTATTTTTTTATCCGAACCCAACTCATCCATTACATCAATTGCTTTATCTGGAAATTGTCTATCGGTTATATATCTATCAGATAATTTAACAATAATTTCAACCACACCATCATCATAATGTACTTTATGAAAATTTTCATATGAAGTTTTCAAGTTTTCTAAAATCTGAATAGTTTCATTTATTGTTGGTTCTTTTAAGATAATTTTTTGGAATCTTCTTACAAGAGCCCCGTCTTTTTCAATGTGTTTTTTAAACTCATCAAAAGTTGTTGCACCAATACATTGCATCTCCCCCCTCGCCAAAGCTGGTTTAAGTATATTCGCAGCATCCATTGCTCCACTTGCATTACCGGCACCAACCATTGTGTGTAACTCATCAATAAAAATAATAACATTTGGTTCATTTTGTAGTTCGTTTAAAATTGCTTTTATTCTCTCTTCAAATTGTCCCCTATATTTTGTTCCCGCCACCAATGATGTTAAATCAAGTGACATTATTCTTTTATCTAAAAGATTGGTGGGACAATCACCCTTTACTATCATTAATGCAAGTTTTTCAACTAATGCGGACTTACCCACACCAGCATCACCAACAATAACTGCATTATTTTTCTTTTTTCTAGAAAGAATTTGTGCAATTCGTTTAACTTCTTTGTCTCTTCCAATAACAGGGTCAATTTTACCCTCCTCAGCTAATTTATTTAGGTCTCTTGAAAAATTATCAAGAATCGGTGTAGTTGAACCTTTTTTGGTTCTTTTAGGGTTTGAAACCGGCCCATCTTCGAAAAAATCTACTGACATATTATTTATAATTTTTATAAAGATACTAAAATTTTATATAAAAAACAAATGTTGGGTACCATTTCATTCACAAGTATTCAACATTATTGGTTTTTTATTTGATATTTATTGTTTATATTACCAAATAAAAAACACTATGGGTATTATTTCAGAAAAAATTGAAGGTAAGATGATTGAGGTAACTATCTCATCGTCAAATCTTAAATCAGCAAAATTTAACACAGAGGATGAAACTCTATTGATGGAATTCAATAACGGCTCTATTTATGAGTATGAAAAAGTTCCTTGGGAAACTTTCACTAAGTTCAGAATGGCTGAATCACAGGGAAAATACTTTAACGGAAACATTTCAAGAACATTTAAATATAAAAAGGTACAATGAGTTTATTTGAGGAACTAATAGAGGATAAAGACGCAGACAAAGAGATTGTTAAATCTTTTGAGTCAAAAGATTCTTTGCCCGATACTATTTTTTCTAATGATAACGGTAACCATAAATTAAAAGATGATGTTAGAAAAAAATTATTGGAAATCTCTAATGAATTTCTAGAATTTATAGGTATTGATTTTTTTGTGTTTGATATTGTTTTAACAGGTTCATTATCTAATTATAATTGGTCAAAATATTCCGATGTTGATATACACATATTAATAGATTTTGATGAATTTAGTTCGGGAAAAGTGAGTTCCGAGGTTTATATGACAATCGTAAAAGAGTTTTTTGATTTAAAAAGACGACTTTGGAATAGTTCAACTGATATTGTAATTAAAAACTATGAAGTTGAATTGTATGTACAGGATGTTGATGATAAACATCTATCATCTGGTGTATATTCAATATTAAATAATGAATGGGTTATTGAACCTCAGAAATCAAATCCAAAAATTGATGACAAGATAATCCTTGAAAAGGGTGAAGAATACGCAAAACTTATTGACGACCTTTCTGAAAAATCAGAACAGGGTAATGACATCACAAAAGATTTAAACGAATTAAAATCAAAAATAAAAAAGTTTAGACAGAGTGGGTTAGAAAGTGGTGGGGAATACTCATATGAGAACCTAACCTTCAAACTATTAAGAAGAAATGGGTATATTGAGAAATTGATGAATATCAAAACTTCTATTAGAAATAAGAAATTGTCCCTCCCACAATAGAAAACTTAAATTTTTTTCCTATATTCATGTATTTATAGGATAACGAAGAATAACATATTTAACAATTAACAAAAATGGCAGACTTAAAACCACTAGGAAGTGAGAAACTTAACGGAGACGATAAACTTAAACGTATCCTTGAGTTGACTTATTACGGTAATAAACAAAATACCACGTCATCATCATCAACATCTAAAGTTGAACGTATAACAGAATCATCAAACGGTGTTTTTGGTATCGTTAAAGAAAAAGACGGTTACTATGTAAAAAAAGGATTAAATGAAAACACCCTTGATTATATCGGTGGTCTTTTCATGAAAAACAAAAACCGATTTAATTCATATGCGGATGCTGATAAAAGAATGAACCTATTAAGTGGTTCGGAATTAAACGAAGCAACAAAATATGTTTTAAAACAAAATAAACCAGAATCTGAACCAATGCCACCGGCTGACGATATGGGAGCAGAAATGCCACCTATGAATTCAGAACAACCTATGAATGAACCTTTACCTTCGGATGATATGGGTGCTGAAATGCCACCTTCAGATGATATGGGTAATGAAATGCCACCTTCAGATGAAATAGGTGGAGAAGCAAAACCTTCAGATTATATGGCTGAGGTTCAAAAATTCTCAGGTAAATTAGGTCAAGAATTAAGAGACCAAAAATCTAAAATGGAAAGTGACGATATAAAATACGTACTTAACATGATTATTTCAGCTGTTGATTTGAATAAACTTGAAGATGAAGATATTGAAGAAATAGGTAAGAAATTTGATAGAGATGTCGAAGAAGATGCTGATTCCGATGTTGATACATCTGATGTTCCAGTAGATGATGAAGCTGCACCATCAGAACCAACAGGTGATGAAGAATTGGGTGAAACAATGGATAAATTACAAGAATTCTTAAATATGCCGGCAGTACAAGATGAAGTTGATTTATCAAAATACGCTGATTTAGGTACTTCAAATGAGGAAGAAATAAAAGAATTAGATTTGGACGAAATTAAAAGTGAAATTAACAAAAGTATTTCTGAAACTTTAGGAAAATATTTCAAGTAAAATGCGTTTAATATATGTTAATGAGATTGGTTCCGATTACAAAGGTCAAAAACAGTACGAATTTATCTTTAGTGATAGTGCAGAAATTGACATGGAAGAATGGTTCGATATACCAGCCTCATCAACAGTAAGTCCTAAATCTCCGGATGTGAAATATATAGACCAAGTTGGTCTTTTACGTGACACCGATGTAGTTTTTGAATTAATACAAAATTCTGACTATTTCGGTGTTATTGATGCTGTGGATGGTATAATTGCCATGGCTTGGGAGAAATCAAACTTCGATATGGAGGATGATAGATTATTTTTCCGTTTTGGTGAATCATACGAAAAAGTAATAGATAAACTAAAATCGAGAGATTTAAAATTAGAAAAACAAGATTTAAAATTTAAAATATCATGACAACAAGAAAAGAATTTGTAAGAAAATTATTATCAGAGGGGTTTAATAGAAGTACCATCATTATGATGAGTGATAACGAACTTAAAACCTTATGTGAAACACTATTTAATGAAAGTGTTATGGTTAAAGCTGGTAGTCCAACTGCATCCGTGGATATCGCAAACGCAAAAAAACAAGGTAAAACTATTGAAACTTACGAAGGTAAAGAAGATGTTTGTCCTATTTGTGGAATGAAAGAATGTTCATGTAAAGATAAAAAACATGGAAAGAAAACAAAAAACATAAAAGGAAAAAAAGAAAATACGGAATTATCAGAATGGGTGTTATCTTTGGCGGAAAGTAAATTTACAAAATTCACATCTAAAAAAGATATTATGGGTATTATTAATGAAAAGGTAATGACAACATCAAATCCAATGCCAGGTAAAGCTAAAATTGGACACAACGGTGTTCCCGAATTTATGACATATGATTCAATCATCTCATCCTCAACCAAAGAGAAAGAAAAGGAAAGAGAAACTGAAACACCGGTTAGAGAAAGACCTGTTAGAGAGAGACCAACAGAAAAACCTAAAACTGATGACCCATTTAGTCCTAAACCAGGACCTAATCATGCTCCAAAAGCATTAGCTGAAAAAAAAAGAATTAAAAATGGAATTTAGTAAAAAAAATTTGTTATCTTTAATTAAAGAAAATTTAGAAGAGATGGCAATGGATTTCGATACGGAAGATAGACCTGACCAAGGTATACAAAATAAATTAGCTCAAGGAGATACTCCATTGAAAAAAATTCCATTTCCTAAAACAGGTGATGAACCCAATAAAAATTTCCAAGAACTTTTAGCGTCTGAAAGATACAAACAAGTAATTAATAACCTAAGACAATATACAGGTATTAATACACCTCTTAGGACTGTTAATGATATAATGCCGTTAGCTCAAATGATGATGACTGCACATAATCAAATTATACAAACCGAAAGAGCTCATAGAGGAGAATTAGAAAAATTATCAGTTGATTTAGTTGTAAAAGAACTGAATGTGTTTACACCGAAGGAAATTGAAGAAGGTGCTGGTATTGAATTTAGTGGTGGTGTATATATGGCATATACATATCAAACAACTGACACAAATAGAAAAAAAGTAAATAAGTTACAATTTGATGTTAAAATTGTTAATCCAGGTGAAATTGATTCGAGTGATTTCAATAGAGAACAAGGTCAACAACAAAATGCTCCAGAAGTAAATATTGAGGTTGAGGAGGATTTAATGGGTGATTTGGAAAAACTTGATTTAGAAAAAGCAAAAAGAAGATTTATTAATAGTATGATACAAGGTGCATCAGAAAAGGCTCACTTTATGTATCATTATGTTCCTGATAAAATTGAGGAAATTACTGGTTCTGAAAACTTAATAAACCAATATGGTATTTTAATGTCAATTAACGATACACTTTATTGGCAATTAAGTGACGAACAAATGAAAATGATGATGGGTGGAGGCGGAGAAGGTGGGTCAAGTATGGCTGGTAAACAAAAAGTGGATAGAAATTCCAACCCTCCCAAAATAACAGTAGAAGCTGTTAATTTTCCCGTACTTGTCCATGAATTGGTTAAAGCGGTAATGGAATTAATTTCATACGCCGGTGACCCAGATGATTTAGAAACTTTTAATGCGGTACAACAATCAGAAGATACTTTAGAAAAAGAAGTATGGGATTTGAGATTAGGGCCGGCAATATGGGAAAGAATGAGAAAACAATTTCCTGAAGATATCCTAACTGATGTAAATAAGATGCATCTACAGAATAGATTACTAATGACAATATTCAAATTACCAGCAAAAAATTTATTGGTATTCGCAAAGGAGGTTGTTTCAGGTTCTGAAAATGGTAAAAGATTAATGAATGAGTTAATGTTAGGAATTGAACAATTACTTAGAGACCAAGATTACCAAACTGCGATGGCTGCATTTAATGATGATTTAGATGATGTTGCGGATGATTTTACTGATGATGATATGAGAAATCTTTTAGGTGATTTAGGTATTAGTTTATCGGATGACGATGATGACGATAATCGATAATATTTAAAAGGGGGTTTTTACCCCCTTTTTTTGTATTTATATATATGAATAGTAAAATAGAACAATTAAAAGAGTATGCTCGTATCATGAAAGATACCCCATACGCTTTAAAAACATATCTGCAGACTTTCGATAATACACAAAAAAAATATGTTCCATTGGAATTGTTTCCTGACCAAATTCAACTATTAGAAGACTATGAGAATTACAATGAGAATATTACAAGAAAATATAGACAGGCTGGTGTAACAACGGTAACTGCGGCGTGGGTTTCTAAAATATTACAATTAGCAAAACCCGAAAATCCGGAAAGAGTTCTTATCATTGCAAACAAAAGAGATACAGCAATTGAGATGGCTAACAAAGTTAGACATTTCATAGACCAATGGCCGGAATGGATTAATGTTGGATTCTCACCCGATAAAAACTCAGAAAGTAGATTTAGATTAAATAATGGATGTGAGGTTAAAGCCGTTGCAACATCTGCGGATGCGTTACGTGGTTATACACCAACTATTCTAATATTTGACGAGGCAGCATACATTGAAGCTGGTGATGATTTTTGGGCAGCATCTATGGCGTCCCTATCAACGGGTGGTAAGATTATTCTTATCTCAACACCTAACGGTTATGACCCAATTTATTATGGTGTATACGACCAAGCAATTCGAGGTATAAATGATTTTCATATTACCGATTTAAGATGGTTTAAAGACCCTCGTTATACTAAAGACCTAAAATGGGTTAAGTGTAGTGATATCGTTCATTACATGTTAAATAGAGAACAGTATATCGATGATGATGTTGTTCTTTATGACTTCGACATTGAAAAATACCAAGAGTTACATGAACTAGGTTATAAACCCTATTCGTCATGGTTTGAATCCATGTCTAAAAAATTCAAATACGATAGAAGAAAAATTGCACAGGAATTAGAGTGTGACTTTTTAGGTTCAGGAGATGGTGTTATTCCAGGTGAAATACAGGAAAATATTGCAAAGAATATGATTCGAGTACCAAAGGAAAAATACATGCAAGGTACATTCTGGCATTGGAAAGAACCTATTCAAGGTCACAGATATATTATGGGTGTGGATGTAAGTAGAGGAGATAGTGAGGATTTTTCTTCAATTAATGTAGTTGACTTTGACGATAGAGAACAGGTTGCTGAATATATCGGTAAAATACCACCTGATGATTTAGCGTCAGTTGCATATAAATGGGGTATATTATATGATGCATTTATTGTAATTGATATTACCGGAGGTATGGGTGTTGCAACATCAAGGAAGTTACAAGAATTAAATTATAAGAACCTTTATATTGACGGGGTTAATACTAAAAATATATGGGAATATAATTCAAAAGCCATGGAGAAAATTCCTGGTTTGAATTTTAATAATAAAAGAACACAAATTGTTGCAGCATTTGAGGAACAACTTAGAAAAGGTTTCTTAGTTAGGTCAAGTCGTTTATTAAATGAATTAAACACCTTTGTTTACATGAATGGTAGACCTGACCACATGAAGGGAGCACATGATGACTCAATAATGAGTTTATCAATGGCACTTTATGCTGGAGATATGTGTTTTAATCAATTACAAAGAAGTGAAGCGTCAAATAAAGCGATGTTAGAATCGTGGACTGTTACCGAAAGAACATATGAACCAAATAAGTCTTTTTATTCTTATGGTACAGCATTTGACCAAATTGGTTCTATGGGTATGGATAACCATCCTGCGTTTCCACAACAAAATGGGAGTTCAAAAGAACAATATAAAGAGTATGCATGGTTATTTGGTAAAAAGAGATAAACCTTTATTATGATGAATAAAATACTTATATTCTAAATCAAAACTATTTATATACATGGCAACAGATAATAAAACAGTATTTCAAAGACTCACACATATGTTTGGGTATCCCGGTAAAACAAAGCCAGAGGAAGCCCCATCTTATAATTTTAACAAGGATGAGATACTAAAAACAAACAGTAAAGAAGAATACGAAAAAGCGTTATTACAAGCGCAACAATCGGAATATATTGCAGATAAATGGACTAAATTAGACCAATCACTTTATAACCAATCGGTTTATTATGAACCAAATAGAATGTCAGCTTATTATGATTATGAGTCTATGGAGTTTACTCCCGAAATATCGGCATCACTTGACATTTACGCAGAAGAATCAACAACACTATCCGAAAAAGGTGAACTTATCACTATATTTTCCGAATCAACAAGAATTAAGGAAATCCTTACCGATTTATTTAAAAATAGATTAGACTTAAATACCAATCTACAAATGTGGACAAGAGGTATGTGTAAGTATGGTGATGATTTTGTTTATTTAAAAATTGACCCAGAAAGAGGTATTATAGGTTGTCAACAATTACCTAATATTGAGATTGAAAGATTAGAAGGAAAAGAATCTAAAACTCCAGGTCAACAAACAGCAATGAATTTACCCTCAAGAGAGTTGAGATTTAATTGGAAAAACAAAGATGTTGAATTTCAAGCTTGGGAAATTGCCCATTTTAGATTATTGGGTGATGATAGAAAATTACCATATGGTACATCAATGTTAGATAAAATAAGAAGAATTTGGAAACAATTACTTCTTGCTGAAGATGCTATGTTAATATATAGAACCACAAGAGCACCCGAAAGACGTGTATTTAAAGTTTTTGTTGGTAACATGGATGATAAAGATATTGAGGCTTATGTTCAACGTGTTGCTAATAAATTTAAAAGAGACCAAGTAGTTGATGCAAGGAATGGACAAGTGGATATGAGATACAATCAAATGGCGGTAGACCAAGATTTTTTCATACCTGTTCGTGATGCCGCTCAAACAAGTCCAATTGAAACATTACCCGGAGCACAAAACTTAGGGGAAATTGCGGATATTGAATATATCCAAAAGAAGATGTTAGCAGCATTGAGAATACCTAAAGCGTTTTTAGGTTTTGAAGAAGTTGTTGGTGATGGTAAAACATTGGCATTAATGGATATTCGTTTTGCTAGAACAATTAACCGTATTCAAAAATCTTTAATACAAGAGTTAAATAAGATTGCATTAATTCATCTTTATCTTCTTGGATTAGAAGATGAGTTAAGTAACTTTTCATTATCATTAACAAATCCATCTGCACAATCTGATTTATTAAGAATTGAGCAATGGAAAGAAAAAGTTCAACTATATAAAGATGCAACATCAGACCAATCTCAAGTTGGTATTCTTCCAGTATCACATACGTGGGCTAAGAAAAATATTCTTGGATTTAGTGATTCTGAAGTTATGTTGGATTTACAACAACAAAGACTTGAGAGAGCAATTGGTTTTGAATTAACCAACACACAGAATGTTATTAAACGCTCAGGTGTATTTGATGACGTAGATTCTAAATATGGTGTACCCGAATCAGAAAGACAGTTGGGTGGAACACCACCTGAAGGAGGAGCAATGGGTTCTGATATGGGTGGAGCACCACCACCACCTTCTGGTGGAGAAGTTCCATTGAGTGAAAATGAAACAAAAAAAGATAATATTCTAAGTTTACTGGGTGATAATAATAAATTAAATGATTTATTTGATTATGATAAAGCACAACAGAATATTTATGAAATAGAAAATAAATTAAAAGACATATTAAATCAATAAATAAAATGACAAACTTCGGTGAAATAAAATCAAAATTGTTAACTAAGTTAACCGAGTCTTATAATTCAGGAAATAAAACTGAACTAAAAGAATTAATCAATAAATTAAAATCAAATAAGAATTTGGTTGAGATGCACCATTTCTACGAAGAAATGGAAAACATGTTTATTTCCAATAAAGATAATGCAAAATTGTATGTTGAGACTTTAGAACCACAATTAATTGATAGAATGAAATCAATTTCAAGTGATTGTAAGAACTTCAATAAATTATTAAAAGATGTTGTGGCTGAACATAATGATTTATATGTGTGTTTGGATATTTTATCCGAGGAGAATAACATACATAATATCTCTAAAAAAATTGAAAATAGAGAAAATTTTATTAAATTTCTAACAACAAAAAAATCTATTAAGAAAGAAGAAGAACCAATTGTTCAATTTGAAAACCACACTTTACTAAACACGGTATTGGTGGGTAACTTTAATACTAAATTTACTGATTTTTTAAATGAGGAACAAAAAGAAACATTTACAAAAATTGTTTCTTTAACTGAATCTGAATTAGAAAATGAGGTACAAAAAATTAAATCCGAAATCAATCAGAAAATAGATACTTTACTAAAAGAATCTACGGATAGTGTTATGGATGAAAAATTAAATAAAGTAAAAGAGGATTTAAACGAAACCGAATTGACTAAGTATAATTATTTTAAAATGACCGAATTGAAAAAAGGTCTTTTTAGTTAATTATCGTTATCATTCATTAGTTGTTGTTTATAAACTGCTTTTAACTTTTCACTTCTTTTTACGATTGAAGGTTTGATGAACGATTGGCGTTCTCTTAAATTTTCAGTTTGTTTAGTCTTCTGAACCTTGTACTTGTACTTTTTTAGTGCTGAGTCAAGGTTCTTTTCTTTGCTTACATTTATTATTATCATAGTTTTTTTTAAAAGATAAAAAAATTATTTTGATTTACTAAGTTTATTGTGTATATTTTAAATACACCATAAATTATGTAAGTATGAAAATAACAAATGAAAAAAGGAAAATTTATAACGATTGGTGTCCACAACAATGTTAAGTTGGGATATGGTACGGTCGATTTTAAAAATTTAAAAACAATCTACATCCAATTAAACTCATGGACACAGCCGTTGGAAGAAAATTGTGACTTTAATAAAATAATATTAAAGACAAGAAGACAAATAAAAGAAAACATTTACAACTTAAATTCTGAATTATTTAAACCAGAATCCATAGTTGATTTAGATATAAAAACAAATGGAATAAAGACCAATAAAAGGTCATTCATGGATTTAGAGATAACATTATATGTCTCAAAACAATTCGACATTAGGTCAAATGAAGTAAAAGATACGATATTCAATCTATCAAAAAATGTAATAGATACCATTCTTATAGAAAAAACTTTATTTAATTTCTTCGAAAAGAAGAATTAATTAAGGTTTCGGGGTATTTATTATAAAAAAGTTAGATGAAAATACTTGGACCAAATGAAACTTACATATATTGTCTAATACATGACAATCATGTAAGATATGTCGGGAAATCCGATAACCCAAGTAAAAGATTCGAAGAACACCTTAGAAAATGTAAGTACCAAATAACGTATAAAGATAAATGGTTATTTGGTTTAATCGAGTCCTCTCAAAAACCCGAATTATTAATTTTGGATAAAGTTCCATTTGATGAATTCGGATTTTGGGAGGATTTTTATATTAATTTATTCAAGTCGTATGGTTTTAAATTAACAAATTTAGCCCCTGGTGGGTGTGGTGGAAATTTTGGTTTAGAAACAAACAAAAAAATATCTGAAAAATTAAAAGGTAGGATTTTTAATGAAGAATGGAAATTAAAAATTTCTAAATATAGGACGGGTAAAAAACATTCAGAAGAAACCAAATCTCTTTTTAAAATACAAAGAAAAAACGAAGGTAATTCCATGTTTGGTGTTAAAAGAAAGCAAGAATGGGATGAAAAAAAAAGAAAAAAAATCTATCAAATAGATGGTAATGGTAAAATAATAAAAGAATGGAATTCCATACAAGAGGCATCCACAAATACTAATACTAATAGAACATCTATAAATTATGTTTTAAGTGGTAAAAGAAAAACTGCAGGTGGTTATAAATGGGTTTATAGTAGTATTTATTAGGTATGGAAAAAGATTTCACATTTAAAGACGGTAGAAAATTATTAATAGAATACGATGCCGGTTACATATCCCCAAAAGATAATCAAAAGATTATATCCGAGATGAAAGAACTAGATTTCTCTCAGGATATAATTCTTTTTGCAGTTTTGCAAAAATATAACACCCCAAATAAAAATGGTAGGATTTATCCTGAAGCAATCTTAAAAAGAGAAAATGAAAAATATCAAACTCTTATTAAGAAAGGTAGTGCTTTAAATGAATTAAACCACCCCACATCATCCCTTATTGATTTAGATAGAGTTTCACACTCAATCCTTGAAACATGGTGGGATGGTGAAATGTTAATGGGTAAAATAAAACTATTCACATCTCCAGGTTGGAAAAAAATGGGAATAGTTAGTACTAAGGGTGACCAAGCAGCAATGTTATTAATGAATGGTGCAACTCTTGGTATCTCATCAAGGGGTGTTGGTTCATTAAAAAATGTTAAGGGACAAAACATAGTACAAGAAGATTATGAAATTGTATGTTTTGATTTAGTTTCATCTCCATCAACCCCCGGAGCCTATATATTTAGTGACTTAAAGGATAGAGACCAATATCAAGAATCTATTCAAGAACCACCTAATGATATGGATAAAATGAAGGGTCTAATGACAAAATTAGATTCATTCCTTAGTAAATAATCATTTTTTTTCACATTATAATACTATAAAGTGTATTTTTTTCTATTTACCTAATATTTATAATAAAATAAATTTTCACAATGAACGAAAAATCAATTTTAGAACAAGCGTTACTTCAGGTGCAAACTCTTGAAGAGGCAGTAAAAGCGAATGCAAAAGGTATACTTGCTTCAACCATGAAACAAGAACTAAACGATTTGCTAAAAGAATCAATTGAAGAAGAGGATACGGAAGATGAAAATCTACCTGATTCTGATGAAGAGACAACAGATGATTTACCAGTAACTACTGGAGATGAAGACGGTCTTGATAACGATGAGTCAGATGATTCTGACGATGATACATCGAATGACGAACCAGCTAAAGATATCGATTCTTTGGATTCTGATGAAACCGATTTTGACGCCATGGATAACATGGGAGATTTTGGTGGTAATTTTTCAGATGAAGATGATGAAGAAGATGTAGTTGATATGTCAAACGCTGGTGATGAAGAAGTTTTAAAAGTATTTAAAGCTATGAAACCAGAAGACGGTATCATTGTTAAGAAAGACGGTGACGACATCGAATTTTCAGATGGTGAAGACGAATACATCATTAAGTTAGATGACGAAATGGGTGACGAAATGGGTGATGAAATGGGTGATGAAATGAATGACGAAATGGGTCACGAAATGAATGACGAAGAAATTTCTGAAGACTATAACGAAGATGTTGTATACGAAATCGAACTTGATGAAGATGATACAAACGAAGAAGATGTATATGAAAAAGCTAAAGAGGAAGAAATGGGAGAATCGTCACGTACAATAGGTAACGGTTACCATGCAGGAATCGATAGTAAAACCAAATACAAAGCTGGAAATAAACGTGATGAAATTAACGAAGAAGTTAGTAAACTTAGAAAACAAAACGGAGAATACAAGAAAGCTCTTGTTCTATTCAAAGAAAAGTTAAACGAAGTTGCTGTATTCAACGCTAATTTATCATTAGCTACTCGTTTGTTTACTGAATCATCAACAACCAGACAAGAAAAGTTAAATATCCTAAAAAGATTCGACTCAATCTCAACCTTGAAAGAATCTAAAAATTTGTATACTACAATTAAATCCGAATTAGAAACTAAAAAACCAATTTCTGAATCGGTGGTTGAGAAAATCACATCGGCACCAAGTACGAGTTCTACTCAGGTTCTTTCGGAATCGAAAGCTTACGAAAATCCTCAGTTTAAAAGAATGAAAGATTTGATGACAAAAATAAAATAATAAACAAAAATTAAAAAAAAATAAAAAAAATGGGAGCATTATTAGAATCAGGTATGGTCGGTAACATTGGGTTAAAACACCTTAGAGTTATCAAAGAAGATACCATTAGAAAATGGGACGATTTAGGATTCCTTGAGGGTCTTGGAGGTCACCAAAAAGATAATATCGCGCAATTGTATGAAAATCAAGCGTCATATTTGATAAACGAAGCAGCGGTAGCTGATGCATCAGGTTCATTCGAAACTGTTGTATTCCCTATCATCAGACGTGTATTCTCTAAATTATTAGCGAATGACATCGTATCAGTACAAGCAATGAACTTACCAATTGGTAAATTGTTCTTCTTCGTACCTAAAATCCAAGATAGAAAAGCCGATAATTCACACTTCTCTCCTTATGGATACCCAAGCACACAAGCTGACCCGAATAGTGGTTACACAGGTAATAACTTGTACGACCGTTTCTACGAAAGTAGTGATGCTAATGACCAAGGATTGTTTGATTACTCAAAAGGTAAATTCACATCTACATCATTAACACCAGCGGCAATATTCACAGCATTTAGTGCAGGTGTTGCTGGAGCTGACGCTACAATCGCAACAGGTACATCATTAGCAAGTGTTATCGTAAAACTTTCAGGTTTTACTTCGGCTGGTGCTGGTAAATTAAAAGGTATCAACGGTAACGAAATGGATACTGAAGAATTTTTAGCTTCATTAAACGTCGCATCTAACCAACTTAGTGGACACACTTCAAACTTCGCAACATTACCTTTCCATGTGGTAACACAGAAATACGGTAAAGGAGTTGTTGAGTACGGAGCTAAAGCAGGTGCTGCTACAGCACAATACTATGATGTATGTGACCAAGATGGTTTCATTTATGTTGAAGTTGATTTACAAGCTTACAGTGCAACTGCAGGTTTCTCAAATTACACAGTAGCGGGTTCTACACTTGTAGCGGCTGACTTTACAGCATCGTATCGTTTATATGATACGTTAGAGTTTGAAGAAGAAATCGGTGAAGTATCTTTCGATTTACAATCAGTAACAGTTTCTGTAACTGAAAGAAAATTAAGAGCTAGCTGGTCTCCTGAATTGGCTCAAGACGTTTCTGCATTCCACAACATCGATGCTGAAGCTGAATTAACAGCTTTATTATCTGAGCAAGTTGCGGCAGAGATTGACCGTGAAATTTTACGTGATTTACGTAAAGGTGCGGCTTGGAAATCTAAATGGGATTACAACGAATGGAAATACGGTGGAAACGCTGGAGCAACATTACAAGGTTACACTCAAAAAGATTGGAACCAAACATTGGTAACTAAAGTTAACCAAATGTCAGCTCAAATCCATAAAACTACTTTAAGAGGTGGAGCTAACTGGATTGTTGTTTCTTCTGAAGTTTCTGCAGTATTTGATGATTTGGAATATTTCCACGTATCATCTGCTAATCCTGAAGCTGATTCATACAACATGGGTATCGAGAAAATCGGTTCATTAGCTGGACGTTACCAAGTTTACCGTGACCCTTATTTACCAGCAGGTAAAATCATCATCGGTCACAAAGGTAAATCATTGTTAGACGCTGGTTACATCTACGCACCATACGTTCCGTTACAATTAACACCTACAATGTATAATCCATTCAACTTTACCCCAATTAAGGGTATTATGACAAGATACGCTAAGAAAATGGTAAATAACCGCTACTTTGGAGTAATTGACGTAAGTGGTTTAGCTACATTTGGTATTGACACTTTAAGATAATATTAATCTTAAAATATCTAAGGAAAGGGGGGGACAATTGTCCCCCTTTTTTGTTTTTATAGAATTTTGATTATATTTGTCGCATGACACGAAAAACTAAAAAAGATATTGACAATATTAATAAATCGTTAGAACCTATAGACTACGATAAATTAAGATTGGACATATTAAAAGGTTTAATAGACGGTAGAGACATCATATGTAAACAAACAAAAGAAGAGATGGTTAAATATCTTCATATGGATGATGAGGGTAAATACATAAGACCAATTACATACGAAAAACAACCTGAAAATAAATTTATGGTTGGTATTGACATAAGAGACCATATACATTTAGTAGAAATGGGAAAATTAGTAGAAAAGGGTCAAGCACATAGATTGGGACTTTACTGTAATAATAGAATTCATTATATTTCTAATCAAAAACTAATATGAACTGGACAGAATATTTCCTTAACATCGCCGAACAGGTAAAATTAAAATCTAAAGATGAATCTACACAAATTGGTGCAGTAATAGTCGGGGATGATAATGAAATACTTTCTACGGGGTATAATTCTTTTCCGAGAGGACTAAATGATAATAAACCTGAACGTCAGGAAAGACCTGAAAAATACTTTTGGTTTGAACATGCAGAACGTAATGCAATTTATAATGCAGCGAGGGTAGGTACTCCTTTGGTTAACTCAACAATATATTTAACATCAGGACTTCCATGTTGTGATTGTGCAAGAGGGATTATAAATGCGGGAATTAAAACCGTATATTGTAAAAGAGAATGTACAACTAAAAATAAGGAAATGTGGGAAGAATCCCAAAAAAGAAGTCTTAGTATGTTGGGTGAGTGTGGTGTAGATATAATCTATTATTGAGAATCGGGTATCTTAGTATCTTTTATAAATTTGTTGTGAGAATCTTTGTAGGATTTCTGACTTTCATCATTTGAATCTTTGGTGTATTGCCAATTCCAATATAAACTATCGTTTGGTTTAAAACCATAAAACTCATGTACTTTCTTTTGAGTTTCATTTACAACCTCACCGTTCCAATTCTGTCCAACACAGATAAAACCTGTTTCAATATTTTTAATAATATTAGATTCACCCAATGTGGTATGTCTATTCTCCAACCAATTTAATCTTTCAATTAAGTTTTGATAATACATATTGGTTTGTCCCCATCTGATGGAACTAAAGAATATAACGGCATCAGATTCAAATAATTCTTTAGATATCTTCCATAGTTCATCTGATTTCTCATTAATATTAACCCAACATCTATGTTGTCCCGTTGGATTTTTATCTTTATCTTTAAGAACTGCATCCTTTACTCCACAACTGTTACCATCTTTTCTTGATACATTTCCTTCACAAGGTAATATTTTAAGGTCGGTAACATCAATCAAAACTGCATTATCTCCTAATTCTTCTTTAAGGTACATTGCAATCATTTTTGATTTTGGAATGTCTATATTTTTCTCATCCCAATTATATCTATTTGAACAACTTAATAATAAAACTTTCTTTTTATCTTTAAGAATGTCTATTGTTTTCTTTATTGATTTCCAAGCGTCGGACTGAACCATCTCCTCGGAAATCATCATTTGTTTAATTCTGTGTATATTT
>Ga0209354_10000238_pt1 | contig 26857 bp, 47 predicted proteins | sample LauGreSpBDMM15DD_2_FD_187562 | JGI IMG/M metagenome (GOLD analysis project Ga0209354, IMG submission 187562) | Freshwater lake microbial communities from Lake Michigan, USA - Sp13.BD.MM15.DD (SPAdes) (version 2) | ecosystem: Environmental > Aquatic > Freshwater > Lake | place: Lake Michigan...
AAACACGTGGTGCCGAGAACACCATCTTCAAAGGCGGATATGCCAACGTCGATGGTCACGTCATCAAGGAATACAATCCACTTGACCATGATGGTGTTGGTGCTGTTGGTTCCTTCCTGAACCCTCGCGCGTTCCTAGCTACTCCAATTGTATCTGGTGGAGCCGCTGCTGCTTTTGACGTAATTGGTGGTGGGGCTGATAACCTTAGCAACACCCGTACAGACATCGACTTCTTCCAATACTTCGATGGCTTCGCGTATCCGTTCCTTGAGAACGTAGGTGGCTCGGCGTTTACTCCTGCGTCAATTACTCGCTACTTGATCATCTACAATAAGACAGATTCGGCAGCTGGTGGCGACGCTGGTAAGTGGGGCTTTTACAGCTACACTACTGGCAACAACGGTCAGAAGATCAATGTTACTGCTCGTCTTGTCAATGGAACACCACTTGGAGGAGTTACATGGAATACTGCCCTCAACACGCTTAATCACCCAACTGGGTCGATCATCATCCAAGCTAACTCGAAAGGTGTGCCAATCGGTTCAAGCCTAATGATTGGTGCGTCCGCAGCCCTTCGTGGTTACGGTATGTTCCGTGGTGAGAACATGACGCAGAAGCAAGAAGGTGGATTCATCACCGAGCGTTACATTGTCTCGGTGTTCGGTCAGAAGTTGTATACAGACCGTGCTGGTCGTGTGCCGTCGTGCATCCGACTTGACCATGCTGTGTCCTACCCAGACCTGAACCTCCCAGTGGTTAACAGCTAACCAAATCAACGATCGATGGGGGCATCATATTGGTGCCCCCATCATCCTTCCTTTTTTTATTATGAAATTTCTAATTTACATCGTCGGCTTGCGTCGTTCTTCTGGAGTTAAGAGTGGGGAGTTTTTGTTCTCGGACAAGCACCAAAAATTTATCTTTCAGGGTCGCGAGCTTGAGCTTGAAGAGTTCAATACTCTCATGGCAAAGAACTGGGCAATGCAAAGGCTCGCCAATCAGCAAGTCGCTGGGTTTGCCGTCAATCAACCAGTCGAGGAAGAAGCAGCGCCTTCTCCGAAAGCTAAAAAATCAACAACTAAATAATTTACCATTATGTCCGCATTCTCATTAGATCTCGAAAACAAAGTGATGAACCATATTCTGGGTGGAAGTTCTTACACCCGTGTCGATCCGCTCTATCTCGCGCTCTTCACCGTTGCCCCTACCGAGAATGGTGGTGGCACCGAAGTTACTAGTTACGGATACACTCGACTGTCCATTGCAAATAACGCAACGAACTTTCCTACTGCGAGCAATGGTCAGAAGTCTAACGGAACAGCGTTTACATTCCCAGCTGCAAGCGGAGGCTCATGGGGCACCGTTAGTCACTGGGCACTCATGTCAGCTTCGTCTTCTGGAGACATTCTTTTCTTCGGTGCGTTCAATGCTGCAAAAACGATTGCCGATACCGACTCCCTAACAATTCCGATCAACCAACTAACGATCACCCTCGACTAATATGTCAGCTCTCAGCGCATACCTTGAAGGCAAAGTAGCCAATTACATTCTTGGCAGGGTCGCTTACACGGCTCCTACCACGGTGTATTTAGCTCTCTACACCGCTGCTCCGTCTGAGGCTGGTGGCGGAACAGAGGTAAGCGGCACAGGTTACGTTAGGGCATCAGTGGCAAATACTGTTTCGAATTTCCCAGACGCAGTTTTGGGGGTTAAATCAAACGGTATTGCTATCACCTTCCCCGTAGTCAGCGATCCTTCGGGGTGGGGAAACGTTACTCACTGGGGAATGTTCGACGAGCTTAGCGGAGGAAATCTGCTGTTCTACGGGGCACTTGCGCCAGTCACTTTAATCAATCATAACGATCAGCTGATAATTCCATCAGGAGATCTCGACATTACTTTCGAATAAAATCATGCCAACCGTAAACAAAACTATGACTGGGACCGTGGTGGTATCTGCCACGGCTAACCGTCGAGTTGTGCGCGGAATGGCTGCTGCTGTTATCGGGGTTTCGGTTGCGACCGCAGCTACTACAAATAAGTCTGTTTCCTCATCCGCTGTCTACGGATCTGCGGTGGCTTCTGTTAACGCAGGACTGACAAAGAAATTTTCAGCATCGGTCATAGCTACGTCTGATGCTTCAGCTTCTATCACAGTCATCAGGAACGGTCTAACGGTGTGCGACGTTCTGCGTGATATTCTAATGAGCTGGGGAATGGAGAGTCCATGCTCAGCACCGCAGATGGCAAAGATTGCTGCACTGAATGTCATTAACCAATCGATGCAGGTTGTATGGAACCAAGCGATCGACCGAAGCTACTGGACAACCTCCAATCTATCGGTAGCGATCACCTCTGGAAGCACCACAAGCGTCCTTGCCAATGACATTCAAAACGTCACTGGTCCTGTTAGACTCACTACTGGAGAGTTGTTAGTCCCTCTGGCAAATGTCTCAGAGCTTGAAAACTTCTCTGCCTCCTTCCTAGACGGTGACTCAGCATCGGTTCCAGTTGCTTACTATCTCGATAGAGAAAAGCAATCTGGCGCGGACCCTGTAAAATGTATTTTAAACATTGTGCCTGCTCCTTCTGGGAATATCACTGTGAAGATGGAGGTAGTCACAGAGGCTCCTCGATATTCTCTCCTCGACTTCGATAGCTGCCCACTGTGCCCAATCCCTCACAAATACGTTGAGTCATTACTCATGCCAGTGTGCCGACACATGGCGATGAGCAGCCATTTATTTATTGCTCGAGATCGTCAGGAAGCAATCGTCAACGGGTATGCTCAGGCACGACTCCTACTCGACGTAGCTGATCCGCTCGCTGGTCAGTCTGGAGACAACATCGGCTACAGGAAAGGAGCGAAGGCGAAATGAAAACTTTATCGTTCATCCAGCGTCTTACTCGAGACCTGACTCAGACAAATCCAAGCAACCTGACCGCTGAGGAACGGCAAACAATTCTCGATTGCGTAAATGCGTCTCTGCAAATAATGCACGACCATGCACCCGACCATAGCAAGGTCACGACAATATCGATCAACCTTGCTGCTCCGCAAGCAATTACTATAGGAGTCGTTCAAGGAAGCACCGACTTTACCTCTTACTCGGCAACGGACGAGGACATGTATTGCACCATTAAAATTACTGGTGACAAGATCGACAACCAGATCATCGCGAACGACAAGCTGTTGCTTCCATACTCTGGAGCTACTGGAACTGTCAGCGCCACAATCTACTACGATGCCGTCGCTCTTCCTGCTCAGTATTCAAGCATCTCTTCAAACCCTCGCTACGCTGACACCAACACAGAGCTTCTGCAAGGTGCCTATCCTGCCCGTGACAGGCTTTTGTATCGTTTCGCTGTCGGTAGTCCAGAGTGCTGGTCTGTCGAGCCAAACGGGCAGCATGACGACTACAGAGCGGTGTTCCGAGTCGACAGGTTACCAATATCTGCGATCAGGCTTAAGGCGACCGCTCGTCTGGCTCCTCCGCGCATCACTTTCTTGGATACTATCACGGCTACTCGAGACCTTCCTATTCGGTATGAACATGTGGAGTCATATCTTTTACCTATGGTCAGGGGGTTGCTGGCAGAGACCGACCTATGGAGAAGTGAGTCTCTTCGATCAGCAGCTGTTGCAAGGGGCAACGCAGCTGAGGTTAGATACTCGACTATGATCCCGCAAACACTAACAACTCCTAGCAACTCGGTAGGGTCTCCGAGCGGATATTAATTTTATGGAAAGCATCGTTCCAATCGCTGAACTTCGAAACCACATCTCACAGGTGCTGGAGGAAATTCGTTTTGGTGTCGCTGCTCAGCGTGACTCTGGTCTGATCGTGGATATGCCAGAAGAAGTGACGTTCCAGTGCGAAGTTATTTTTGACTTCCAGTCGCTTGAGGTTCGTCGCACCACTGCTGCCAACGACGCTGCTACAGAGACTGGGGACACGACCAGAGAAGGGACTGGGACTCAGGATCAAAGCACCAAGCATGTTCAGACGGATATTACCAAAGGGGTACAGGAGAAGAAACAAGGCGCTGACGCATAACAATTACGAATATGGCAGACACTTACCAAATCACAGAAGACACGACACGGAAAAGTTACTACGATCAGATTGGTAACCAGTCGACTACGTCTACCGATGTCAGTCGGCAGAACGGTGTGAAGAGTAGTTCTCAGGTCGGTGAGCAGAAAGAGTTTGTGAACGTGGGTTGCAAGATCGCGTTCAGTGTGAAAATCAGAGGAGGGTTTCCTTCATTACCATCAAATTGTTAATTATGGGGATTTTAAGTAGAGCAATACAGTTAGTCGCCAGTGGAGATTCCGCTGTCTATAACCGTGTGCTGGAGGTTATAAAGACGATTAGATTTTCGGCTTCTCCTCGACTTTATGGGCGAACTTCAGCTGGTGCAGGAACTGGCGAAGAAATAGAAGTGGGAACTGGTCTTTCTTTAGCGAGTGGAGTCATTAGTTCGACAGTCACTGGCAACGCTACGCATACAGGTGATGCCACAGGATCAGCAGTCTTAACGCTGGCAACAGTGAACTCAAACGTAGGTACCTTCGGCAGCTCAACCAACTCTGTTACATTTACAGTTAATGCAAAAGGGTTGATAACGTCCGCGAGCCAAACGCCTAACGCAGTTACAAGCGCGACGACCAGCGATGGGACTTGCGCGTTGAGCGTGGCTAGTCTTGCAAGTGTAGGATCAATCACCACCAGCGGGGCAAACTCACCAATTACCACCAGCGGGGCAAACTCAAACATCACCACCCAAGGAGTAAATGCGTCTATAGGCACAAGTGGTGCTGATGCGGTTATAACAACAGAGGGGATAAATGCCCTTATTTACACAGAGGGGGCGAATGCTTCCATTAGCACGTTAGGGGCAAATGCCAACATTACAACAGACGGTGGCGCGTACATTCAGACCACTTCCACATTCAAAATTTCAGGCGGCGGATTTGTCACCACACTATCAGGAACGCAAACAGCAAACCGAGCAATTGCATTTCCAAACGCGAGCGGCACGGTGGCTTTGTTAAGCAACATCACAGGCACAAACAGCGGAACAAACACAGGCGATCAGACCACGATTGTAGGCATTACTGGCACTACGGCACAATTTAACACGGCTTTGACAGACGGTGATTTTGCCACTCTCGCAGGTAGCGAAACACTCACCAACAAAACGCTGACATCGCCAGCAATCAACTCGGGTATCATCGGCACGGCAGCGACATTCAACGCGACGAGCTACACTTACGGGACAGACGCGGCGGCGGCGCATCGCACGGCTTTGGGTCTTGGAACTGCTGCTATTCAAAATGCAGAGACATTCGCAGCGGGAACACTATCTGCTGTAGGAACAATTGAAATTGGAGCATGGGAAAATGTGACTGTGGATTTCACAGCAGATACGATTACATCACCTAGTCATGGGTTGACTGGTTATGACTCAGTGTTTGTTGCATCAACAGGAACTTTGCCAGCACCTTTAGCTGTGAACACTCGATATTTTATTGTCTCAGCCACAACAAATAATTTCAAACTATCCGCAACGGTTGGTGGAAGCGCAATCAATCTTACAACAAATGGCACTGGAGTTGTTAGAGTCTATGCAAACAGATATGGAAGTGGAAATGTTTCAAGCATTGTTCTTGGCACTGGAAACGCATTGACAAGTGCGGCTGGGTATAGTGCGCGAACAATTGTTCTAGGTAGCAGCAATACTGTTACGTCACTCGGACCAGCTAGGGTTTTTGGTCTTAATAACACAGTTACTGGTGGGTTTGGGACGAGCTATGTTATTGGATCGGACAATGGATCAGCAACAGCTAGGGGAGTCATTGTCAGCGGCAACGGTCTAAATTTCACGATAGGGTCTATTTGCTCTGGAGGTGGACAATACACAATCAATACAGGTTACCACAATGACGTTGACCTAAATGCGCAAGGTGCATTTACAATGGGTGGAGGTGTTGACGCTGACTGGTGGGGGTGCTTGACTCGTCACTCGCATTCATCTAGTGGTGGGTTTTGCCGTGTGATTGGGGAGATGTCGTTAAACTCTGGAGCATCATATGCTGGTGGCGAATTAGAGTTTAACTTTTCAGTCAGCAACGGAGTATCTGCTACAGCAGTGCCAAATATACGCATGTGCAACTCTGGTTTTGGCATCATGCAAGCTGACTTTGATTTTCTCATTGTTGACCTATCGAGTGGCGCACACATGGCAGCAAAACGCAGAGTCACATGGACTCAACCATCATGGACTCAAGGCACTGGTTTATCGCAGGTAGTAACGCCAGATAGCACCCTTGACACCCTGACTTTTACTGCGCATGGATTTACAAATAATACCATTGTTTACGTTACAACTACAGACACGATGCCAAGTGGATTGCTCACGACTACCCCCTACTACATTGTTGGAGCAACAGCAAATACTTTTCAGTTGTCTCTAACTTCTGGAGGACTAGCCGTTAATTTCACAACAAACGGAACTGGTGTCATAAACGTGTCACAAGTGCCTCCACCAATTATTACCGCTATTGAGGTTATTGGCACGGACGTTGGCAGTAATGGTGGGCTTGCACCTGCTGCATGGGCGTTAAGATTTCTTCCAGTAAATCGCAGATTTGTTACGGGGCAGCTAATGTATAATTCAGCGACTTACGCTGGCTCAACACCAAGTTCTTTTCCGTATCTACACGTTACGGCAACACTCCCAGCAAGCGGGGTTCTAGGGTTTAAAGGCACCGCAAAAATGGACTGCAACGTCATGAAATTTTAATAGTATAATTTATGGACATCTCACTAACAACGGCAGAATTTGAAAAGGGCTTGACTCGCAAAGGGATCATCGCAACCAAGCATTTAGCTGACACTCTCAACGAGTGCTACGCTGAGTTTTGGAGTCGCGATAAACAAGAAATCTTGGACAGCATCAACGGCAATCTTGCTGCCACTCTCGAACGATTTACGGCAAACTCAGAACTTGGCGCGGCGGTTAATTTGCAGCTTGAAAAGACCGACATTATCAGTCGCGTGATTGTAACAATGCCAACTGGCTACGGATTCGAGGATGGTCAATTTGTTTACACCGCGCCAGTGGTTACAGCACCTGAACCAGAACCAGAACCAGAACCAGAGCCTGAACCTCTTCCAGAATAAATATCATGATTGAGGAACACAGTACGACATACAATATCGTCAATGGGCTTATTGGCATAGCCGCATCCTCCTTGGGTGTTATCACACAATTTCAAGAACAGTTAGATTGGGCTTTGAAAACATCCTCAACGATGTTGTTAATCTGCGTCTCCAGCATTACACTTTTCAACCTATTGAAAAAAAAGAAATGAACCAAAAGCAATCCTTGGCAAGGCTATCTTTATATATTCTCATTGCGATGGGAACAAGTGCCAGCGCAGGGTTGCCAACCGTCAATTTCACTGATTGGCGCGAGACTGCATCATTTATGCTTTCAGTCGCGATGACAGGTCTAATAACAGCACGAAGCTACATTGACCAAACACCAAGCATGGTTGAACAATGAGCGACCAACACTTATATTTAAAAATTATTGCGACTACAATTTTTGTTGTTGTCATGGTTTGTATGGTTTGCTCAAACTTTTTTGACGACGATGATTACCAGCACTAATAAATTAGTTTACTCCGACGACGGCAGACTATCCGACGACTGGGCTTATCGCCTTGAGTCAGACAAAACCTATCTGATTGGACGAATAATCGAGCCGTTTGATGTTTGGACGAATGATGGGCTATACCATATCGCATCCTTCCGCGACGGCAGACTGACTATTTTTGAAGGATATGAATGGGACGGCTTAACGTGCTACAACGATACTCCCGCGAACATGATCGGCGGCTTGGTGCATGATCTTGGTTATCAGCTAGGTGGCTGCCCCAATACTCCGTTCACTCGTAAAGAGATTGATTGTTGGATACGCGATTTAATTGCGCCCCGCGCACCTTGGGACGCACGAATCATTTACGCTGGAGTGTGTGCCTTCGGCTGGAAATTTTATGGTAAGAAATCAAACGTGAAAATCATATACAAATGAAACTAGTAATTACAATCATTTTAGCACTTGCTTACTCAAGCTGCACATTAACGGTCAACCCAGACGGTTCGCGCACTTATGGTGCCGATCCAGAAGTCGTAGTCGCAATCCTTGACGCAAAATAATTATGTCCACCCCACGCATTACCCACGACGAAGTAAAGTCGATTCTCCTTGCTAACGGTTGCGACATAAAAAAATGTTGTTGGCTCGCGATTCGCGGCTACTATCTTGATAGTATTGGAGCCGAGGGTAAAAATGATCGCAACAAATGGGACGATGCGTGGTGTCTCTACTCACCTCAACACGGTGTAGTGACTTACCAAGCTAACACCGACCCAACTGGGTATCGTGCTGGGTCTGGCACAGGCTCCAATAAGGGTCGCGCAAGCCTCGCCACGGGCGTTTGGCTATACGGTGCAGGAAAACACAAAGGAAGACCAGCGTTCCGCCAATGCGCTGACGTATTAGTCAAGAGAGACAAGGTTGGCGGAGGCACTTACGACCACTGGGGTCAGCACGCGATCGATATTCACGACGCTAAAGGTGCCAGCACTTCTTCCGAGGGATGCCAGACAGCTCCGACTACAATGTTCGTGCCACTGCAATCTATGTTTGTTTCATGGCTCGCAGCCTCGCTTAACCCATTCGGCAAAAACGACTGGGGCGAAAAGGTTCGCACTTTTGAATATTGTCTCATCGAAGAAACCGAGAGACGTAAGGGGAATATTATTGCCCCGCACCGCTACACGTCGTAACGGTTTTTACTGAACCGTCGCTCATGTGCCGCTGCTCTTCGTGAGACCGTCTGTGGATCCCTGCCGTCGACCATAGCCATTCCTGTGACGTTGATCGCATGCCGTTCCTCTTTAGGGGCATACTTCCAGAGAACTCGCAGCCTTGCTATTTTCTCTTCTCTGTTTTTGTCTGTCATTTCTTCGAGACCAGTCATGAGTTTATTTCGGTTGTTCGCTGACGACGTATCTTGGCGATTGTTTTCTTGAGGTGTTGGTTCATTTGATTGTTGGTGTGCATTGATCACTCATATGTGTATTTGTATTTTTGTTAGTCTTGGTATTCGTTAGCCACTAGGCTAGGAAATTCTACCCGTAGCATCCAGCCACGGTTGACGGCTCGCCACAATCTGATGATCGAAAAGTGGTGATACTTCATTTGTCTGGCGATTTTCTGTTTCGCCTTCTTTTTAAAACGCTGGTCTTTCATCGTTTGAATATGCTGGTGTTGGTGGTCCCTTTATCTCCCACATCCCGTTCCTCTGAGGACAGTGAATGACATCGAAGTCGATTGCTTTTTTCAGCAGCATCCTCGCCTTTGGAGCTGTGATTTTGCGAACCTTGATCAGTTGATTTATCAACTCTTCGAACATGGTGGGAAAGGTGCAGTCAAAAAAGTTAAGGGTCTCTCTCTCTCCTTTTTTAAGTGGCTCGACTTCTTCCTGTGGCGCTGGGCACAGAGTCCATGACAGACCTTCGTTCTTGCCTCCCTGACGCAGATATAGTGTGTCAACGTCAGGAGATCCATCGAAGTCTATAGCTCCAGCACGCGTCTCACGCTTGCACAACATAAACTTGTATTTCCCCTTCTCTGCCGTCGGCATGAGGACAGCTACCGACCGCACCCAGTTTACCATGTCAGAGCTTCCAAGACCACTGTAGGCAAATTCTTTTACCGATCTCTCTGCTTTTGGTTTGCCATCTGTTTTCTCTGGCTTCCCAGTGTGGTGCATCAGGATTGCAATCGCTCCAGTGCGCTTCAGCATCGGGTCTAACAGGACTCTAAAAAAGTTACTGCTGACTTCCTGCTTTGATATGTCTCCGCCGATATAACTTAATACTGGGTCGATCCATACGACATCAGCACGGTGGAATAAAAGCTGGCGCTCGACGACCTTGACGAAATCTGCGGAAGTCACTCCAGACACAGGGACGAAAATTACGTTAGATACCAGCGACTTATATTCTTCCTCCTGAAGCTTCCCTTTCCGATTGATCGCAAACACTGATCCAGCAGCCATCTCTGCGATGTCTCCTTTGTCGTTCTCCGCTTGGATGATGATCTGTCTCAGCGGTCGTCTGCAATCAATTCCGTTCCATGATCTGCCCATAGCCCATGCCATTGCCATGCCAGTCATCAGGGTTGATTTGCCAGCACCAGAAGGACCGATGATGACCATCGAACCACCTCTGCACAGGTAGCGTTTTTTGATTCCAATCATCGCGTCTGGATCGTCATTGAGGGGGAAATTTGTTAGGTCAGGAATACGGAAGAATGGAAGGACATCTGGAGACGTTGCTTTCTCGACGAACTGTTTGGTGACATCCTCAAAGGTAGGTTGCTCTTTCGCGATCCAGTCGTTCGGGTCTTCGAACTTTTCAGGAGCGTGCGAGTATGAGAAAGAACACTCCTGTGGTATCGATGCTTTAACTCTCTCTAACCATTTCTGTGCGGGGGTTTTCCCCTCCTTGTCTTTTTTCGTTTCTGGATCGTTCTGAGAGATTGCGATGATCCTCGATGTTTTCCCGATCAACGCCGACACGTCAGTGTTTGAAGAGGCTCCGCGCGTGATAATGTAGGCATAGTAGTTTTCTTGCTCCCAGTGCCGCAGCGATGCCATGACAGCGAACGCATCCCACTGAGATTCTAGAATGAATGTTGTGTTCGCTGCTTTCGGATCTCCGATCACCAGTGCTGACGTTCCCTCCGCTGCCTGCGGGTCATAGAACCAATTACCCTTAGCCTTGTCCTTGTAGTGGCACCGCACGACGACCCCGTCGTCAAAGACTGGGAATGCGTAGTTACCGTTGAAGATGCCGATAAGCTTTTTAGATTTCAACCAGTGGAACACTCTCGAGTCGACACCTCTGTCGGCAGCGACTGCGTCCACCTGCTCTTCTGTTAGATTGTCCACCCTTGATTCCCACAATGCCGCGAATTTGTTAGTGGCTGCAGTCTTTGTTTTTTGAGCAGGCTTTTTCACTGGTGGAGCTGTCCCGTTACTGTCTGCATGAGAGTCGTTGAGAAGAATGATCCGCCCATTTTTTAATCCGTTAGATGTGTCGGCGATGACGTGTCCAGTGATAATTTCGGCAGCTTCCTTGAAATTCACCATCTTGATTTTTTGGACGAACGCAAAGATATCTCCACTGTCACCGCATCCAAAGCACTTGTAAGTTTTGCGCTCGGCATTCACCTTGAACGATCCTGACTTCTCTGTGTGAAACGGGCAGCAAGCGGTGTTGTTTTTATCTAGCTCAATGAATCTTTTTATAACCGACACGATGTCGTATTGATCTCTGATTCTTTCAATTTCTTGTTCTGGTATCATTTGGTTATTTTTTCTTTTCTGATATTAATTTTTCTACGTCTTCAGTGCTTCGTGCTATCCCAGCAATTCCTCCGAGGGCTTGGACTCGGTTGATGAATTTATCCTGCGACTCTTTCCTGCCTTTTGCAGTTTTGTCGTTTATCTTTTTCGTCTCAATTGCTGCAAATACTCCTAATGTCTTCCCGACCATTTCCTGAGTAATGAGTATTGGCACGCAGCAGATGAGGTCGCTGGCTCCTACCTCCCCTATCTTCACTGGGTCTCCAGCAGGAGAGTAAAACAGACCGACCTGATACCGAAGTGACAAAGCTCCTGCTTTACTGAGGTGCAGTCGGATCTCGTTCTGTATATTTTTTTCTGTTAGGCTCATGATATCAGCTTGCGAAGTTTTTTTACACCGTCGTCCTTGAGCGAGTAGTAGAATACTTTTTTGTTTTTCGCATTCTTCGTCTCTCTGATATTCAGCCACCAAGTCATCCGTCTCAAGGTCACCGATGGATGTGAATCGCCAGTAATCTCAGTCACCTCATGACTGGTGCATTCTTTGACTGTTGATGTTAACTGCGCGACAGCGCATAGCATTACGGCTTCTCTCGGAACCATTCCCTCGGCGAGAGAGTTGCGGTAGAACTTGATTGTGTATTCGATTTTATTCATGCGTGGTTATGATGTTTGGTTGAGCTGTTAGATCCAAGAACTCATTTAAAATGAGAGTGGTTCTTTCTTCGTTTGGTAATTTCTCTGCTAGAAAAACTAACGCTTTTTTAATTATGTTAGTGAGATCGGATGAATGCCTCATTGAGATTGGCAGAAGCTCCATCGCATGCTCTGGCGACTTAGCCTGAGTATAGTATGATTTATCGTCTGGCATCAGAGTAAACACCTCTTGTTCTGCCTTTGATATTTTAACTCCCAAGCTTCCTCCAGCTATTAAGCATTGAAGCTCAGCTGGCGAAGGTGTCCACAGTGAGACAACTTCGTCGTCTGTGATTATGAGGTTACCCTTGTTGCAATGTGTCGATATGTATGGTGTCATCGTATATTTTTTCTTCCTTTGATTTTCATTCTCGCCCAGAACTCTGGATTTTTATATCCCCTGCTACGACCGAGTTCTGTGAGATCTTTCAGAGTAAAAACTTTTTTTTCTTCCTGTTTTTTTGCCAGCGCTTCCTGTGCCTTGACTTCTATCAATTCACCCTTGGATATTTCAACGGTGCGTGACTTGACGACTTGGTAGACGTGCCCACAGAACGGACAGCAGGTGGCTGGGGCATGGACACTGAAACAGTCTGGGCACGACTTGATAAGAACGTCTGGCTCGAGCTTTGGCTTCTTTTTCTTGCCGTCCAGAGACCACTCCCTCGGGCTTGTCGCGAACCCGTGCTTGGTCATCCACTGACCATTGACCACTGACCCGCAGTTGCCTACGTGGTCGAGAATCACAGAGTATGGTTTCCCCCCGTTCGCGATCGCTGCCAGCCTGTCTTCCGCTGAGTCCAGAGGCATGCCTACTGCGTAGACTGGTCTGAGTGGTCTTCCTATCTGTTGCATGTGCAAACCTGTCGACTCCGTCGGTCTGAGGAGTTGTGCTGCGACCACGTTGGGGATGTCTAACCCTTCACCAATTAAGTCGCAGGAGGTGACGACTTGGAAGGTTCCGTCACCGAGACCCGTGAGTCGATACGCACGCTCTTCGTCCGATAGCTGACCGTCGACGTAGGTGGCTCGGTATCCTGCAATGATATACTCGGAAGCGACGTGCTTGGCATGCTCTACAGACACGCAGAACACAATCATCGGAACACCGTCGCAGTGACGCTTGTAATGCTCGATAGCGTCACCAGTGATGAGCTTCTGATCCATCGCTTCGGCAAGTGCTTCTCGTTCGTAGTCTCCGCCACGCTTCGCTATGCCAGACAAATCGGCAATTCGTGGGCTACAGAAATACCTAGCCGAAGAAAGGTATCCATCATTTGTTAGATCTCCAGTAGAAGGACCGATGATCAGTTCTTCAAAAACATCACCGAGACCTCTGCCATCAGTTCGGCACGGTGTCGCTGTTACCCCTAGAATTTTAGCGTCGGGGAAATGCTTCATGATCTTGTCATAGCTTCCAGACGTAGCGTGATGGGCTTCGTCGTAGACGATAAAGTCTGGAGCTTGCTCCTTCGACATGCGACCGACAAGGGTTTGGAGAGAACAGACCTGCACTGGTGATTCTGTCCACTGCTTTGACTTCGGGATCATTATCCCGTGCTTGATTCCGAAAGATGTTAGAGTCTTACTCGCTTGGTTCACTAGCTCGCGACGGTGCGCAACGATCCATGTCCGAGTTCCTTTCACAGCTGCACCAGCAGCGATGCATGAGAACGTGACGGTCTTACCTCCTCCAGTTGGGAGGACGTATAAAACTCTGCGGATTTTCTTTCCATATGCTCTTCGTATATGGTCGATGCCTTCCTGCTGGTATGGTCGTGGTTTCATGATAGTTTTTATCAGAACAGATCGATGCAATCAATCGCGATGCGATGATTGATCTTGGGTGTTCCCCGAATTGATTCGAGCCTCCATCCAGTCAGAGAGCGGGAATCGGTCGACGGGACGGTAGTTGTGATCTCTCGGCTCGATGAATCTCCACTCCGTCCATTCTGCCCATTCTTTCTTGATGACCTCTTCGGCGGCTTTTTCGTCATCGGCTTCGATGAGGGCGCAGAGCGTCGCGTTGTCGTCGCTGTCGTAGCCGCTGCACCACCATCCTAGGACGGGAGCATGTGGAGGGTAGCCAAGAGGGCGATAGTCTTCCGTGGGTTGCACCCAAGAGACCCAAAAACGGGGAACAAGTCGCTGCTGAGCAACCGCGCCCGTTGTGTTATCGGTGTTTGTATTTTGGTTCATAATTTTGTAAAGTGTTAGCCGATTACGTCGGCAAGTCGTGTGGATTTTATTACAGCTACCAAGTGAGTCGTTAATTCACTGTCCAATGGGTTATAAGCCCACTGCTCTACTCTGAGCTATGATAGTTTTATTACCACACTCGCACCCACTGTTCAGGTCGCTCACCCAGTATCTAGTTTAAGGATGCCCTCAATGCAATGAGCGCGAGTGTGGTGGCATACAAACGGTATGCCAGCGTTTATTGATCAGAACGGCACGTCGTCGTCATCTGCTGGATCCTCATCAAGATCAGCGACCACTTTCCCCCACTCGTATGTCTTCACGCGAGCAAATTTCTTGCCTGCATACTTGCCTTCGGTAGGACTCTCATGCTCGATCAGAAGCTGTCCAGATTTGCCGACAATCCACTTGCACTTTTCAGGCACAAACTCGATGTCCCCAAGACTCTCTCCTCCTTTCAGAGACTTCAAGAATCGGGCAAGTCTCCACAGTGATTTCTCACCTAAGAAGATTTTGTCCTTTACCTTTGTTCCTCCGCACGTCAGCTCAACGGTTAGAAACTCATTTCCGTTAGATGACAATTCTACGTCTCCAACGCTTTCGACTGTGAATGCGTGGTAGCCTACAGGGACGAGAATATAATCTCCACCCTCTTGGTCTGCTAATTTATCGTTTAGTGATATCTTACTCATTTTTCTATTTCGTTAATTATTGGTATTAGTTTTCTTCTTCTTCTTCTTCATCCAGCGATGTCAACTCGACAAACGCTGGCAAATCTATTGGGGTCTCAATATCATCCCATGGTGATGGAAACACTCCCGTTGTAACGCATTCGTTCCAGAGACGAAGAGCGCTGCGATACCAGCGACGACCCTCGGCGATTGCTGAGGCACTGATCGGTCTCATCGCCACTTCGTAAGGTGCCTTGCTATGAACCCACACGATGTAGAACGTGTCTCGATTCTCTCCAGACAATGCGTTCCACAGGTCGAGATACAGAGCAGCCTGACGGTGGTATCCGAACTTCGCGACTGTCTTGGAAAAGTGATGCTCCGACATCTCAGCGGTAGTCTTCATGTCAACGAGGCAGCTCTTCCACTTCCCCTTGTTAGGCACGATGTCGATCATCGCCTTAGCCAATGTAGTGGTTCCCTCTTCGACGATCTCTCCGAACATTGTGACCTGTGTGGATGCCTCTTCCATCAGCTCAGAGTATGGCTTGAATGCCATGAGCATGGTCAGTGCTTGGAGTGCCTGCTGGTAGTCGCTTTGCTTCACCGCTTGCTTGCCGTCCAGCTCGACACCTGCTTCGAAATCTTTGCAGTAGTTCGAATTAGCGTTCCACGGTTTCTCTACCCGAGGATCTTTTTTGGTCGGCTCGCACGGGTAGTGTGATGGGAGGATTGTGTATTCGTTTTCGAACTCGGTAGGAGTCAATGCCAAGCAGTCGACTAGGTTGCCGAACTTCATCGCCTTTGTGTATTCACGCACAGGCTTGAGTAGCCATGCAGCGGGGTTCGGCACGAAATCGGTAAGCATTGACTTGCTCACTCGCAGTGTCTTGTGGTCGCCAGTATGAGGGGCGAAGTATTCTTCTCTCGGGTAGTTGTATATGATTTGTGGTTGCATGTGATTATTTTCCTTCGTATGTGATTTGCTCTCTGTCAAAGTTTCCAGTCCCTTTGACCTTAGATGTTTTCCCCCCAGCATAGGCTTGATTTACTGACGGAGCATGATGCTCTTGTGATTTGCTCCACGACTTGCGCTCTTTCTCGCTTTCGTTTAGGTCATCAACCATCTTTTTAATCCGCTTTCTTTCAGCACTCTCACGCTGAATAAATTCAATTTCTTCGTCAGTCATAAATTATACCGTTTCACCTTTCAAACGAGCGACTGTTCCGTCGTCGGTTAGAGTTTTCTTCTGGTCCTTGGTCAGAGACTTCCACAGTGCCTCTCTGGCTTCCCCAGCGCTGGTGAGCAGCTGCGCACGCAGTCTATCGAGTGCTGTCATAGGAGTGCCTCCCTGTAGCCACTCGCGCACAGCAAGACCGTCCTGCACCGTGATGTAGTCATCGGCACGTCCGAGGTAGGGTCTGAGCGCCGAAGGGCAGCGCAGCACCTTCTGAGACGAACCCTCGTCCTGCATGAGCAAGAGAGTGGTAGCCTCGAACGAGAAATTCTTCTCGCAGATCGGCTGGATACCCAATGAGCTGACACCACCGTCTTGCTCGACCTTGGACTTCTCCTTGGCTCGGAGGCAGACGACGATGTTCATTTTTGACTGTAGCAGTGCGTTCACGAACTTCTGGTTCTCGCGCTTAGCAACCTGCCACTGGGCACGCTTGGCTTCTTTCGCGCACCATGTGCCGTCAGAGAACTGAGCGTCGGTGTAGTCACCGTAGAGAGCGATGTCAGAGCATCCCCCTTGACCCTCCCATTCGTGAGAGATGGAGTCGATGACAAGGGTGTCGATTCCAGCTTTTTCGAACTCGGCAATAGCCTCGACATATTTGCGAGGATGGAACGGAGCGGTCATGTCCAGTGCCATGAACCTGTCTCCATCTGGTAGGATGTCAGCGTAGAGACTTCCTCGACGGTTTTCGGTGTCAAGAAATCCCATGCGCTTGCCGACGCAGCCAGCGAGACCATACGCGAACATAAGTGCGCTAAAGGTTTTCCCAGTGCCTGATTGACCAGCGAATCCGAAAACTCCCTTGGCTCCTTTTCTTTGTGCTTCTTGTATCATTTTAGTGTTGTGTAAATGCTTCGGATTTCAGCGAGTGCTGTCTCGATGACCTTGCTGATTTTCGCGCAAGCTGCTTTACCATCGTCGGTGCTGCCAGTAGGCAACCTGACCCCTAAAATCTCTTTCGCGTATTCAGCGATTTTGACTTTGTCAGGAGCAATGGCTGCTTTTTTCTCAGCCTGTTCCTTAGCCTCGGAATCGGCGCGAGCAGCAGCCAATCGTTCGGATTCGATCTTGGCAAGCCGTGCTGCCTCAGCCTTTGCTTTCTCAAGCTCCGCTGCCGCAGACTTACGTTCTGCGGCGAGCTTTGCTTCAGCCTCTGCTTGCTGCTTGGCTAGTGCCGCAGCAGCAGCTTTGCGAGCGGTTTCAGCCTCTGCTTGCTGCTTTGCGATCACTGCTTCAGCTTCTTTGCGAGCAGCCTCCTCACGCTTTGCCTTAGCCTCAAGCTCAGCACGATCTGCTGCTGCTTTCTTCTCAGCCTCTACACGCTCGGCAGCAATGCGCTGGCGCTCTTCCTCCTCAGCCTTGGCTGCGGCTTCGCGTTCTGCCTTCTCGCGCTCTTCACGGGCAATTCTGGCTTCGTGTGCCAGCTTGCTGTTGTCGAGCATCGCTGCATACTCCTCAGCGGTCAGGCGACCAAGGCTGAGTGTGTTGTATGCGGTCGTGAACTGGTTCAGCTCAGCGTATCGGTCAGCGTGCAGACGGTCGCGCTCTTCTTGGGCACGTAGCTCGGCACGATCCTCGATCGCTTTCATGTCCTTCTCGGACGGGTGGGTAGCAGCGATCACGATGTTCTTCGCCCCGTCGATCGCACGACCTTGCACAAGGATGTCTTGCTTCATGTCCTTATGCGTTTTCTCGGCACTAGTCCGCACCTTGACGAGCGCCAGACGGGTCTCCCGTGCCTGCTTCTCCTGATCGGTAGACTCTCCCATTGCTGCGACTTCTCGAGCCTTGGTAACAAGCACATCAGCTTGGTGCATCAGGTCTCCGAAGCTGGCGCGAATCTTCACTTGGAACTCCTGTGGGACTTCCGACATCTCGAGCGTGGGTAGCACCTCGACCTCTTGTGGTAATGTTTTGTTCATAATTTATTGATTTGAATCTCTCGCCAGTTGTCATGTTTTTAAGCCATCGCTGGCAGGCACTCTGTCCCATTCAAGGGCTTTATCCTGAGTCGCCGCCTCAGCACTGGCGAGAGAAAATTTTAGGCTCGCTTCATTTTTTTTGCCCAGTAGCTGGCGAGCGCACCGTGCTGGGAGATTCTTAGTTGTATAGCTGCACGGGTTCGACCGTGGCGGCTATGATACTGGACTGGAGCTTTCTGAAACCGCAGCTTCAGCTTTGTACTGAACTCGCGATCTTTCAATTGCTGAAGCTCTGACTGAGCCGCAGACTCCTGCTTGGTGTGGTGTTCGATGATGTCGTTCATAATTTATTTTTGATTCCGAGTTTTGCTCTGCGAGCGATTGTTGATTTAGTTGGAGTGGTGGTCCTTGGCTTCTTGGAAGCAGCCTTGCGCTGCTCAAGCGCTGCCTTGGTCATGGTCTTCTTGATGCCTTTTCCAAGAGCGCCGAGTGCCTGTGCGTTTTTGTTAGGTTTCATTAGCTGGGTTGGATGACGAGCAGACCGATGATGGTCGCGATGATGATGCCAATGCCTAAACCCGTGATGAAGGCGCTGGCGAGCTTGCTATTGGTCGGGGCGAACCGCTCGTCAAGGTATGACTGGGCGGCTATGATCCCGACTGTTCTGTCTACGTGTGTTATTTTCATAATAATTTTAGTTGTTAGGAGAGGTATGCGAGGACTTCAGTGCGATCTTCGTCGAGTTTCGTCCAAGAAAAGACCGCGTATGAATTAGTGACTTGTGGCAGCTCCGTGGCAGAGTCGTCCGAGGTCGGTCTGAATGGCAGGGTGACAATCCCTCGGTCACCGATGATGGTATCTCCTCGGACAATGTCAAGGCTGAAACCGTGCGCTGCAAGGATGCGTGTAAGCTCCTGCAGCCCAGATGTGGTTGACCCGTGACGCATGTTTCCAGACAGGCTGGGAGATGCGTTCAGGGAGGCATTTACGCCACGACGTTTTGATGATAGGATGTTCATGGCAATAGGTCAAAAGTGATGTTTGTTTCAGTGACTTTTTTTACCTTGATCGGCAAAGAAGTGGCAGGCAATGATGGGAGCTTGCTTCGCATTGTGTTCTCGAACTGATAGGCTCGACCGTCTCGGATCAAGATGCTGTTGTTTGGTCCAGAGCTTAGTCTGATTGCTGCGAATTCTCCAGCCTTTAAAGAGAGGCGGAGACCGATCGGGATGTTGGCAATTAGTATTTTCATGTTACGCCCAGAAAACCCCACCGAATTTAATCGGTGAGGTGAGTGCTGGTATGTGTGATGGTTTATGCTTTGGTGAATTGTTTTTTGTATCGTGCAATGCATTCTTTTTTCCGCTTGTCGATTGCGTCCTTTACCTCAGCCATGCTTTCATAATGTTTGCTGGGTTGGTAGGCACCGAATGACGTGCCATTTTTGGTGACCATCATGTTAACGCTGAAAAGTTGACCCAATTTGTTATACCCGACATAAGCACCATACTTGTGGTCTACTGGTGCTTCTGTGACTTCTACGGTGCATGTCCCTACTTGCAGACCAAGTGATCTGCCTTTGTTGTCGGTAATGCCAAAATCAATTAGTTGATATGTGCAAGGAACGATTTGTTTGATTAGTGTTCTCATAATATTGTTGGTTGACGCGCTCATCATAGCGAAAATACTTCCGATGTAAATAATTATTTTCATTTATTTTCGCTATATTCTAAAATGGTTTCAGCCGATTGACTTGTATTCGTTGAATTCTTTTTCCACTTCTTTTGAACAATTTCCGTAAAATTCAACCTCGCCAGTGTAACGCTCTTTCTCTAACAAATTTAGTAAATTAAAAGCTGCTACGTGATAAGCCCCATCGCCTCCACCGAGGTCTAGGTTGCGACCTGCACGGTGGATGCGTACACCGTAAAGTGACCAGAAAGCTTTGATTCTCATCGGCTTGGTTTTCATGTTAACCCCCTAACAGTTTTTTAAGTTCTGCCTTCACCCGTCGTGCGGTCTCTCCACGGTAGGTCGTGGCATTGCACAGGAAGAGCAGGACGATTTCCCTGCCGCTGTCGTGGATGTATTTGTCCGTCGGCTTGTCCAAGAAGGTCATCGCCTTCAGGTATGGCTTCGCCGCAAAGTTAATTTTGCTTCCCCAGTTTTGATAGATCTCGGAAGCGATTTCGTTAATTGGTCGTGTGTTCATAATTATTTTTTTATTCGTTGAATGATGTAAATGTCACGCACGCTGGCGCGAAGTGTGGTGGCGCTGCTCGCGGTGTCGACTACGATCTTGCCTTTGGAATCGATCACGATGCAGTGGTATCCCTGACCCTTGGTCAGTCTGATGCTGAGCTTGTAGTGCCCGTCTTCTCCTCGATCCTTGATGCCCCTGATGACGCTGGCGAGCGATGCCTTGCCACCCTTCACCTTGAACGCTGATTTACGGCTACGGGCACTCCAGCCGTGCCTGCGCAGGACTGCGTTGTCTTGCTCTGCATGACCACTGTAGTGGTATGCGTTTGGGGGCACGTTAAAGAATGCCAGAGCAGCCGAGGTGCATACTGTCTTGCGTTTACCACTGGCATGCGTGACGTGTTCTGTGAGACCAGTGAGACGCATCCCGTTAGGGGTTACCGACTTCGTCCTGAGATCCGCAGCAAGACCCCGATAATACTCTGGAGAATTCCTCAGAGTTCTTAGCAGCTCCCTGTTCCCGACGAAGAATGACACTTCGTCTTTGCTCAGTTCGCTGATCGGTGTGAGAAGGAGCCTGATCATTTCCTCGTTTGTCTTGGTGTCGTTCATGATTTTAAAATCTTGGCTAAGTCGTTTACGTTAGATTGAATTCCAGCTACGTGGTCTAACAGATCCTGAAGGATCTTGGTCTTGCGCTGCCAATCCAAAGCCAGACTGTGCAGGTCGTCAGCGTTCATGCAGATGGTTTTGCTGATCGAGTCTTCCGTATACTCGCAGCATATTCTCGCGACTGTTTCTTCTGGTTCCATATTATTTGTGTAAGTGGTAAAATTCGATAGCACGCTTGGCACTGGCAAGCGTTAGGTAGGTAGTGTTGTCAGCGAGCCACATGCCACCGTGGGTGCCTGTGTTTGGCTTGCGCTTGTAAATGACCACCCCGAGATACTCGGAGTGCTTGGTGTATTTTGGAGGTAGAACGATCATGCTTTTGTTTGGTTTAATTATTTGCGCGTATTCAGTCGCGCCCCTGTTTTGCTTATGCTACAACTAGCTTTTTTTTAATGCTTGCCTTTGGAGCATCGCGACGAGTTGTAATGATGTTGGATGGATATGGATGCCATTGAATCCGCATGACCTTGTCGGAAATCTTTAGACGCGCTCTACCGTCTGCTGTAAATCCGATGCACTTTGCAAAGTGCCTTACTGTGGTCATTGTTGAATGTGGAAATTCGTATAAAACTGAATCTCCGATTTCCAAGTTTTGTCTGATGTCGTTTTTCATATTGTGTGTTGGTTCGTCGCTCGCGGCGACAAACGAAACATAGCAAAAACGCTTCCGTTGTAAACAAGTATTTTCAAAATCCTATATTCTACAACGAAAGAAAGTTCTATTTCGTTAGAGATTTTGCCTTGTCGAGGATCTTTTCTATCCTCCATTTCTCATCTTCTAACTGACCAACGGCAGCGGTTAGCATCTTGATTTCAATCCGCTTCATCGTGATCCGTTTGTCCATCTCGCGGAAGTGTTCCTCTAACAGTTTTATGATTTGGTCGCTCATCGATCACCTCCTTCATTCGTTATCGCATCGTAAATCATCTTTTGAAGTTTTGGCATCTCGGAGCGTATCTCTTGCCTGTTTCTAGTTTCATATTTTTGTTAGATAATTTTAAAGCTCTTGATTAATTTCAGATTTCTATCCAGCCACACGACTGATGAGTTTTCTTTGCATTGTTCCGACGCAGCTTTTTTCGCCGCATCGATTTTCTCTTCTGTTAGATTTGATTCCTTCCACGACGGTGGCAATCCTCTCGGATGAACGACTGTCACGTCGTCACCCATCCATTTCATTTTATAAGCAGCTGATGTGTTCATTTTGTTACTGTGTTTGTAGTAGTTCGATGCGCTCAGCATTGCGGTGAGCGATCTTTGCTGTTCGCGGGAGAGGATTTCGGATGTTTTCCGCTTTCCCATTCTGCCACTAGCGGAAGGTCGTCGGCTTTCAGTATTCGGTGGTGATACATGCCGCACTTGTTGCATTGCGCTTCCGATGGAATCCCATAGCCATTGGTTACTGTTATTGACCAGTCATGCCGACACTTAAAAGCCCAGCGAACAAGACGCTGGAACCAATGACCACCAGCTGGGTCTTGGGGGTAATATCCGTCATTTCGATTGGTGTTCATAGTTCAGCTTGGACGTTGTCTTCACGGTTTATGAGTTCTAACATCGATTCGAAAAATGCATTCTCTCCGACGATGTGCTTCATCGAATTGTATGTCTCGATCGATGTCTTCATCGACGCTATCGCACTGCGGACATGCCTTTCGAGAAATGCCTTACGCTGCTCTTCGTCGTTACTGAAAAAGTAGCCACGACGATCGGATAACACAGGCACCTTGTGCTTCGTCCTGAGATCCTGAACGATCTGCCTAACAGATCTGGTAGTCGTGTCCGACTCGTATCCCTCATGCCAAGGGTGTGTGCCTATCCAGCGCTCACTTTCAGCAATCTGCTTCTGAGTGACTGGGTGTTCGGACAGCTGAGCGTATACCGCTCTCTCTGCCTCGGTCATTGACTCGGTCTCTTTGCGGAGTGCGAGTTCGAATAATTCTAGTCCGTATGTTGCGTTCATAATTTTTAATATGCCCATTTTGCGTCCCCCAAGATTTCGTCTGAGTCTGCCCACCACTCGTCCCATTGGGCGTTAGTCGCCACGTCCCACTGCGGTATGGCACTCGGTGCTTCTTTGCCTGTCAGAGATACTGGAAGCCATTTGATTCGGTTGTTTGGGTAGATTGCAATCTGCCCGTTGTCCAACCTTATCACATTACCTTCTTTGTGTTCTTCGAGCAGCTCGGAGTCGCCCACGTCAAACAATCCTTGAGCCTGTCCTTCGGGCAGGAAGTCGATAGTAAACCAATAATGACCTCCGATTGGATTCATACCCTTTCCGAGGTTCACTAGCATCGGAACATCGTTGAGTTGGTCCTTTCGCCAAATTTCGATAGACCCAGAGAGGCACTCCCACATCTGTATCTTGTGAAGTGGTAGCACTTTGTGGTCTGCGTCAGGCTTATACCAGTAGATACACTGAGGTGGAATCTTGTCGTAGCACGCTGCATACTTTTCAATCCATGCTTGGAAGCATAGTGGTCGGTTACGCATCGCTCTTACGGACACCAACCACGCTGGTTCAAACTCTTCAGGAGACCCCCCAAACGCATCGCAGCGAACGTAGATTTTTGCCTTCGGACAGTTTACGTTTCTCATGACTGGTTGCCCTCCTTTCTTGCTGCCAGCATTGCGTCTGCGATTTCGTATGCTTCATTTGCAACAAGAGATTTTACGGGTTCTTCGCCTTCGTTATTTTCGTCGTTGTGCTTTTGCCAATTAGCTTGAGCGACTGGCAACGCCGCCGCCGCAAAGTAGTCGCGTAGTGTCATACCTTCTTGCCCGTGTTGCCACCCATGATTTGGGATATCGAAGCCAGTTGTTGGAAACGCCGACTCGCCGTTGTCTGTTGTTATTTCTTTTTCACTCATATTATTTTTTCTTGTTTTTGTTAGATTTTTGTGCCAGCAAACCAAGTGCCAGCCTATTCTGAATACTGCGCGATTCAAACGGCTTAACGCCGCCAACTTGGATCCCTCGATTAGGTGGTTTCATTGAAGCTGCCTTTGCTAGGCAATAGGCTCCAAGAATCCCAAATGCGGCTCCTGAAATAGCTAGTTCTAGGATCATAGCGCTGCCCCTCCTTTCGCTTTAGCTATAGCTGCCATCTCCTCGCGGGATCTTGGCTGCGGTTCGGTGACAAATGCTATCGGCTTGTCTAAGCCGTCAGTGATCTCCCAGAATGCCCTGCCAATGGAGGACGGTTCACGGTAGTTTACTACCCAATTTTTCGGTGTGTGTTTGTTCATAATATCTCAATTGGTAAATCTGCCGCGCGGACTGCTGACTCGAATTCTCTGACATACCCGCTGCGGTCGCGAGGTGCCCCGTCAGCGTAGCGCAGACCGTCGTTCATGACAATCTGGCTCAGGTTGACGATACTGATCCCTGTAGTGCCTCCAGCAGCCAATTCGCGTGCCTTGTCGGCGATCGCTGTCTTGAGCATGCTTTGGAACTGGGTTTGAAATTCACTGGTGGTGTTCATGGGTAGATACATAAGGTTTCTGTTCATGGTGTCTGGTAGTTGTTAGTGACTGTGTGTGCAGCGTGCTGCTTGGATTTTCTCGCGACGCTCTGCAATGCGAGCAACGTAGGAATCAATTTGCTTGAGATACTCTTTGCGCAGGTTGTTGCGCTTTTGAGCGTCGTCGAGACGGTCGAGGAACTCATCTCTCCAGTGATCTTTGTCCTCCTCGCTCAGGTTATTGTATAGTGAGGGGAAAGACGATTTCTTAGCTTTCCAAGCGTCAGCACGCGCTCTTCCGTCGACAGTTCCGTCCTCGCGAAAACCATCGAACTCAAGTGCCTCACCGAGGCGCTCCAAATTAAATCGAGCATCGGCAAGGAACTTCTCCAGCTCTGATACACAGTTATGCGCGACCCGTAGGTTGCTGTGATTGCCAGACGATTTATAGAACCAATCGTTTCTGTTCTTGTCGAACTCGACCTCGGTCAGATACGCTGCGCCTGCCTTAGTTTTAAGCCAAGTGCATTTGGTTCCACACCCTGCGCACTGGGTGACATTACTGCGGTAGACTAGATGTTTTTTGGTCATAATTTTTATTTGTAGTGGGTGAGGCAGGGGATTGGACCCTGCCATTTTTGGATTAGTCTTGTGGTGCTTCTGGTGTTGCAAGTCTGACGTTCAGTTTATAAGGACCCTCATATTTTACAGAGTGACCAACGACATCGCTCATGTAGCGTCTGGCTTTTTTCTTAGCATCAGCAGCATCTCTGGCGCGGAGATCAATCGGGTGCGCTTCATCGTTATCGATGATTGCGATGTAGTTTCTGTATGGTTTGAATGTGGTAGTGTTCATTGTGGTATTCGTTAGATTGTTCCATATTAGTTTGCAGCAATGGCGGCTTCCATACTGCCGAGTTTGTAGTGGCGTTTTTGAGCGGCAAGAAGCGACTCGATCCACTTGAGTTCAAACGGGTATGATATTTCAAGATGCTTGTAAGGAACGCTGACGGTTCCGAATTTAGGGTCTTCAAGTTCCACAATGGCGTAGGTTAATTCAATGCCTCGAACGATTCCGTAGAACGCTCCATTGAATGCCTTGACATGCTGATTTTTGGCGAATGCGGGAGCTTTGTCGTGCATTGCCGATTGGCTGAGTGATTCACTGACGGTTTGATTGCTTTGTTCGATTGTAGTCTTTTTCATTTGGTTTGTTTGGTTAGTTTGCGCGTTGCAGTCGCGCCCCTGTTTTAATTATCCAATTTTAATAACGCTTGATGGGTAAAACTCCTTGGTCAGACCAAGGTGCAAAGGTGTCAGGTTGCGGTAGAAAATCTCTACCCCGTCGCGAATCAGCGTGCCCACGTCTGGGTTGGCTTGCAGGTATGCTCTGCGTGCTGCTTCGTATGCTGCGATTTGCTTTCCTTTAATCCACGCTTCGTGATCTCCGCTCATGCGTGCTTTTTGTTCTCGGATATCGGATACGGTGTTCATAGTATTTAGTAGTAAATGTGTTAGGGATTAATATTCAAAACCAACGAAAACTTTCGCTGTTGATTTCAGGAACACCTCACGGTTCATGTCATCTGCTTTTGAGAAGCTGTGCTTCTTCGAAGAGCGGTCATAGTCACCTTTGACCCAGACAGGTGCTGTGTCAGTGTTGGAGAAGCGAACGTATTCGCCTTTTTTAACTTTCGATGCTGTCGTCAATGTGTCGGTAGTAGTGTTCATAATGTTGTTGGTCACTCGCGGTGACAGGTGAACCATAGCGGAAAAGCTTACGTTATCAAGATTTATTTACAGAAAACTGAAAATAGTCTGCCAGCCCTTATTCCATCAATGTCCGAACCCACTCAACAACACCGTTCAGATCGTCCCGAGACACCTCGATGCCGTTCCAAATGACAGAATATCGTCTAACAGAAACATCCTCGGACACCAGCTCGAACCCCCAAGAAGCATCGTCGACAAACGTCTCAAGTCGGCACTTCTTCTCGATCAACCAGTAGTGCAATTCTTTCTGATTGATTCTCCATCCCTTCCACTTATCACCTAACCGAATCCGAGTCAGGTCATGACCTAACACATTCCTAAGTGGCTTCGCTAACCAGTAATCAGGAACCGTCCAGTCCAGCCCATCCCAATCGACCTTACCCATCCCGAACTCGGTGAGCAATTTATCCAGACCCCGAGGATTCGTCATCCATCCATTCCATCCAACAATCACCACGTCGACTGGTTTGTCACCACGTCCGCACTTCGTTACCGAAAACAATTCCACTCGGTCACGTCTGGACCTCATCACCAACTGACGATCGACCAGACACCGAGACAGC
>Ga0209354_10000242_pt1 | contig 26716 bp, 33 predicted proteins | sample LauGreSpBDMM15DD_2_FD_187562 | JGI IMG/M metagenome (GOLD analysis project Ga0209354, IMG submission 187562) | Freshwater lake microbial communities from Lake Michigan, USA - Sp13.BD.MM15.DD (SPAdes) (version 2) | ecosystem: Environmental > Aquatic > Freshwater > Lake | place: Lake Michigan...
CGATTTTACATAGGAATTGTCCTCTTGGGCGGGGTCACCCAGAAGGTATGCACCAATTCCTACGGAGGCGTAAAATATTGAACCCCTCATGAATATTACGAATTCATTTAAAGTCCAAGGAGCAATAGCAACAAGAGAATCATTGCTTCCATCATTAATAGAGAACATGTCCAACGCAGACCAAGCATTATCCTCAAGGTAATGACTTACCTGTATGGTGTTTTTATCAATTTGAACAATATGTCTATTTGCGTAATAAATAGAATGTATTGAGTTAGGATAGTTGTGGTGAGTTTGAGCATCCGGAACTTCAATAGAACCAGAAGCGGTCTGACCATTCCATCTAAGAACAGTTTTATCAAATCCTCTAGTAATATAGACATACCCAATTCCTTGTGCTTGATAAACATCAACACTAGGAGTGTCAATCGTCTCACCTTCTGGAAACTCAATTAAGGCAGACTCAATTTCGGTTGATGGATTGTATATAAACAGACCATCTTGAACAACAAAAACAAACGATTCTGTGCCGTTTGCATCTACATAAAGACATGCTCCTTTAATAGTCTTGCTGTTAAGACCAGTAAAAAAGAACTTTTTAGCACCTTTTCTTACCTCTGCAACGCCTCTGTTAAATCTAAGGTTGTTAGATTTAGTAACATTCCCTTGCTCAAGAAGATTTGGATTATCCCTTGAGTTCAAACCAATGAACCCCTGGTCGCCATCAACTTGATAAGGTTGTGCTGGCATTAGCCTACAAGCGAATGGTAGATAGCACGCAGTTTTTCAGACCAGCGAGCACCGACATAAACGCCACCAAGAAAAGTGACAGTAGCAAGGATAAGGGTAATCATAGGGTTAAATTTGTCGGCAAGGAATCCTGTAATTCACTCCGTTAATCTGGATAGGCATTTCTTTGTCGTATGTGCCTGTGGCAGAAATAGGGGTAGATATATACTGAACAACAGAACCAGTCCAAAACTTGATACCATTAGCGTCAATTGTTAGTGCAGCAGTAGCGTCGGGAACAACACCGATGCCAACCTTGCCAAACTGGTCTACTACAAACTTGGTAGAGTCTGGGCTTGTGCTATCCTCAACTTCGATGGCGTTGCCTGTGCCACGCTGAGTAACACGCAAGGCGGCAACGATTGCAGAAACATCAATTGCGTTAACTCCGTTGTTAACAAGGCAAGCCCTTTGAGTATTACTAGAGTCCTTGAAGAAAATATTGCCAGAATGAACGTAAACATCTCCAGCGACTGTGGTTGTAGGGATAGTTGCGCAAACGGCAATATTAAGCGGTGCAGTAGAGACTGTAGCGGTTGTGACGATTTTTCCAGAAAGCGTTCCACCAGTCAGCGGAAGGCCAGCCGTAGTCTGAGTTGAGCCGCCAGGAAAAGTAATACCTGTTGCGGTAACACTAAGAGTATTAGTCCCATCGTAAGCGTCATAATTAGACATCAGACACCCTTCTTCTGAAGACAACATATAACCAAGATTACCAAAGTAGATACCTGTGCTTCCAAATGTTGCTTCAAAGCCACCCTTGTTTTGCGAAATACCATTACCATTAGGGGCAAGAACAAACTTACCATCAAACGGAGTAAATGTGTGGTAGTAATGCGTTCCTGCACCTGTGTCATTGTAAGAGTCAATGACGAGGTTGGTGTTAAGAATGTTGCCTATTTCTGGAGTGTTTAATTCTCCAGACAAAGTTCCACCCGTCAACTTAAGTGCAGTAGGGTCAGACTCTACAGTAATTCCAGCAACCCCAGGGTTAGTAATATCAATACTCATTAGGCGGTGGCGTAAGCCAGATGAACGATAGAAGCACCAGAGGCATAAACCTTGATGATACCATTGTAGTTATCAAAAGAGATACTTCCAAGCGGAGGGATAATAAGACCAACAGTAGAAGCATCGTTAAGAATCAGATAAACTGTATTAGTAGAATTCTGGTTTTGAACAATAACTGCTGCTCTACGTTCGTGGGGGGCTGCCTTAGCAAGAAGAGTAACAGCGGTAGCACCAGTTGTAGCGGTAACGCTGGTGTTTGAATGGGTAAGCCCTTTAATAAAGGGACTAGAGAATTTTACGTGGGACATGATTAGTATGTTTGATTAAATTTAAGTCTAGGTTGGAAACCCTGTTGAACAATGGCCTTCTGAACCTCAAAGTCAAGAACAGCCATAGCCTCACGCTCAAGAGCCTGTGCGTATTCAATCTGCATCTCAGAACGAAGCCAGTCCGAATGAATTCCCTTAATAATGTAATTTCCAAGAAACAAAGGAATTCTTACTTTTTCCCACTTGTCAGTTGATGCGGGAATGGTGTTGTTATTTAAGTTAGGGGCTTCGGTAGTGCCTGCACTCATAATGCACTTCCAGAAATTGCCTTTCTTTCCAGCGTAAGAAGAACCGGTAGTAGGGGCAAAATACTTATTAGGAGCGTATGCCCAATAAACCTGCTGGTCTTTATAGTAAGTCCCAGTAGGCCAAAGGTTTCCTACGAGTTCAGGACAGTCAATTCGATAGGTAACGTAGGCAAAAGCAGCAGTAGCATCGTTAATCAAGATTCTTTCTTGGTCACGGAATATGCCTGCAGCAACCTGCACCTCGTATTCATCGAGAGCAAAGTTTACTTCGTTTAGTTTGCCTGTTGCTCTGGGGTCAAGAAGTGAAACGTTTAAAACAGTTCCAACGTCAACCTTGAGAGTGCCTTCGTCGGTAATAACTGTGCCGTCGGCAGGAATAAGAATGAAATGCTTATCGTTCTGGTGAACGACAGCCATCTTTGTGGTTCGGACTAACTGAGGCCATACATCATACTCAAATCCGAACTTCAGTCGCATATTTGCGAAATCCCTGAATTGCTCGAATGTTTCAAGCGACAGATTCGTTCTGTCAAGTCCACACAATTGTAGGGATTGTGCAAGGATGGTTTCGAAATCTATGATTCTCATGTAAGGTATCCGTCGGCAGTAAATACTGCACCACTTACCATTGTTCTTTTGAGTCTATTTTTGACAGCAGTCTCTGGGTTGTCTCGGAAGAATTCCTTGACGAACTGCTTGTCTTCCCAGCACTCGTATCCGAGTCGCTGACCCCAGTAATGAAATGCAGATAGAGGAATACTCCCTTGGAGTTCTCCAATGCCGTCGATTGGTTTTGCTACAGCGTTCTTATGGAAAATCCCAAGACGCTTCTTTTCAGCCGTATCCTTAACTTCGTTAAGTTTCCAGCCGTTGATGAGTTCCCTCTCCACCTCCTTGCGGAGATGGGAGGGAATTGCATCAGCCAGACTCTGAAATAGGTCTGACACCTAGATTATGTGAGGTCCAACTTGCCGAAGGCCAGCGGGTTGTGCACGCACAGGGCGGCAACAGCCTCGATGAGTCTTGCAGGGCCACCACCGTAGTCGGGGAGGGACGTGATTTCGGCAACATTGCCGCCATAACGAATCTCAACGAGGTCAAACGGAATGATGTAGCCAACCGTGAAGTTCTTGAGGAACAGCGACGGGTGGATTCTCAACTGACCGAAGTCACCATCAAACACGTCAATGGACGAGGTGTAGGTGCTATCAGCAGCGTTACGGTTGAAGTTACGGACAGTCTCAACAGGAGACAAGTCAGAACCCGGCAACTGCTTCGTCGTGAAGACGAGGTTAGTGAAGGCTCTCTTCATCAGAGGACCAGCAAGGCAGTCGTAAGTCTTATACTGACCAGTCTGCTTGTAGATGGACGTAAGAACGTTCTGCAGCGTGGTTTCTGTGAGGTCAGCCAGAGCACCAGTAACGAGGGACGACGAGGTAGCGTCGTTAGCGTCATAGGGAAGGCAGAATTCATCAGGAACAATAGCGGCAGTTTCGGCGGTGTCCTTGTCGGCAGCCTTAACGAGCCACTTGTCAAGACCACGGGTCTTGTAGGGGACGACAGAGCCAGAGACAGTCTTTTCAGCCGAGGCAGCGTTAGCCGAGCACATCGTCTTTTCCATGTCTCTCTTAAGGAGAGTCATAGCCTTGGAGACGTTGTTCTGCAGTTCATCCTTAACGCCAGCAATGTTGGTCACGCTGGACTGAGTGAGTTTCGAGACTCTTGTGGAGCGTCTGAAAATCTGGATGAAGTTGCCGATTTCGTTACGATACTGCTTAGCAGAAGTCTTAACGAAGTTTTCGTAGTCTCCAGAAGAGACATCGGTGCCGTCAACCGTGCCATCGGTCTTGGGTTCGGGGAGGGAGTCAACCTGCCAGCGGAAGAAAGTCTGCTGGGGCTGAGCGCCCTTGCGTGCCATAGATGTGAAGGGGGTATCCTTCGCATCAATGAGCGAGATGAGATTAGCGATTTCTTCTCTTCGTCCAAGTTTGTTGGACTGCGAGAGGTCGCGTTCGAATAGCATAGCCATAGTGGTATGTGGGTAGGGGGGGTTAGGTTAGAGGAATCTGGACACAGCCTTTTTTAAATCACCACGATTCTGCGTTTTAGCATATCGTGCCTCGATGTTTCTAGCGGAAGCGTCCACCTTACTAGAAGCAACAGGAGAAGATGTAGGCTTAACACTCATAGACGAAACAGCCCTTGTAGGCTGATTCTTCTTAATGCTTTTTGCCGTTCTGGACATATAACCCTGCACATAGTCACCAACGAATAATCTGTAATCGGGGAAATTCTTGAACTGTTTAAAGTTCTTCATGACCTCGGTTGCCAACTTATACTCTGTGGACTCTGGCTTGCTATACCACGGATACAAATCGGAGGCTGCCTTATCAAATTCTGCTTTGGCTTTCACATACTGAAGTTGCTTCGGTAGGTGCATTTCCATTGCCTTCATTGAATTGACACGCATCTCTCTGACATCCTCTGGCGAGAAATACTTCTCACCTATCTGGAAACCTTCGGGATGCTCCTCACACTTATATCTTAAATCACGGGCTGTCTCATACTCGGCTTTAATTTTTGCTTCATCTGTTAAATCAGCAAAAGGGTTTTCTGCGGTAGGTGTCGGTGTGTTTTGCACAGACTCTACTTCAGTCAACTTAGCCTTGTAGGACTCGACTTCTTCCGTAAGTTTCTCGACTTGCTCTTCTGCCTGCTTTCGCATGAAGGTGAGTTTGTCAATACGCTTCTGGAAGCCTTCGGACCTGATTTCCGGTTCGGCTTGCTCTACTTCTTCGTTTGAAGGAACATTACTGCCATCCTCTGCCATGGGGTCAATTTCAGAATCTGTATTGTCTCCGTCAAGACTTACATATCCTTCGTCAACCTTGTCTTCCGTTTGGGCTTCTGCTGATTCTTCGCTAGGCTCAACATTGCCTTGACCCTGTTCATCGGCGAACAAGATTGATTCTAGTTTAGAACTAAAATCCGAATTTCTGTTTGTAGTGATTCCGATATCACCTTCCACGGGGTTTAATGCTTCACCGTTCTCAGCAGGATTGTTATCCATAGACTTATGTTTGTGCAGAGTTATTAAGCAAACTCAGGATGCTTGAAAAGACTGTGATGTTGTTTTGCTTCAAGTCAAGAGGTTTTTCTATTTGCATTAGATAGAGCCTGTGCTCTGGTATCTTCAAGAAGGTCTTTGACAAAAAAGATTCCGTCAACCCTTCCGCATTGATGTGCTCTCTTTGACTCGTCAATTGACTGTGATGTAGCAATAGATGTTTCAGACTTCTGAATCTCATCAATAATTGACATAACAGCATCCCAGACATCACTCTGGTGAAAAAGTAATGAATTCTGGATTTTAACCTTAGTGTCTGTGTTCATTAGGCTTGTGGTTGAATTTGTTCACCAGAAGCCATCTTTTCCTTGAGTTCATCTCCAACAGGAGACACACCCGTTCTTCCAATCTGGGCGTTTTGCTGCTGCATTACGCTCATCTGGAGGTTCTTTTGATAGTTCTGGAGAAGGGCCTGAAATACTCCATCGCTCTGGGCGGCTTGCTGGGCTTTAGGATTCTTTGACATGATGTCCTGCATAGCCTGCATCTTAACGCTAGCCTGCGGGTCATTTTCTGTGTATTGAGCCTCAAGCCCAAGCATCATAAGAGCAAGGTCGTTCTGGACCTCCTTATACTGCTTCTGGGTTGCCGTCTTTTGGTCAATGTAGATATCCTTGGCGGTTTCTGGCGCAATGGCATCAATGGTAGCCTTAATGAGTTTACTTCTGTCGATATTGCCACCTGTATCCATCGGAAGAACAAACTGATTGATAGCCTTCAACTTTTCAATGACGTAGTTTGTATCAAGTTCTCTAACGTCAAACTTAACAGAGAAATCAAACATCTGATTGATGTCTGTATTGTTTGTCTGAATCTGAAGACCTGTAATTCTTTCGATTTCTTCTGGAAGCATATACTGCATCGAAAGGCAGAACATCTGTCTATAGACCTGTGACCAAGCAGAGAAGAATGTATTGACCACATACTGCTGTGTCATCTGCGTCTGCGTAGGGACAATGTTAGGATGGTAAAGACCAAACGAACTTGCGACCTTGATTTCAATTCTATCCATCAAGTTAAACGCAGTAGCAGGAGTTCCGCTGGGAGGAGGAAGCCAAGCGTAGTCATCTTTGCTGTTGACCGGCAATAGTTGGCCTGGACCAATACGCTGGTTGTTAGCAAGTCGTCTAGTGACCATCATAGGAGGCATTACCTCGTAAGCGGTTCTGTCTCTTGTGGCATCGTGCTGTGCCTTAAGTTCTTCTTGGTCTGTGTAAAGGATTTCAGGAACACCTCTGGACTCAACGACGGGACGACGAAGACGTTCTCTTCTAAACTCTACAAACGGATACTCTCCGTGTGCGTAATCTAGAATCTCGTGCTTTCCGTAAAGGTCATTGCGAGTCTGCGGACAAAATACTGTGTAGTAGATAGCAGATTTATTTTCTTCGTCTAACTGTCTTGCGTAGCAATAAACAACCTCAATAAGATTGTTAGCCTTTTCAACGGCATTAGGAGATTCGTTAATAAGAGGAATTAAGTTAGAATCGTGCAAATACCCAGACTTTCCTGCAGTTGAAATGGATTCTTCGACAAACTCTTCATCCCAGCCTTCAGTAAGGCCGATGCTCTTAATCTGAACCTCAGTCATAAAGGTTCTCTTGAAAATCATTCTGGCTTCCTGCAACTCCGTGGTTTCTGGCGGGAATGCAATTTCGTCAAACGGCTTTAGGGCTGCAACAATAGGAAGGTTTCTCTGAATGTAAGGTTGTTCATATGTGGCTTCTCCTACTGCAATAAGACCTTCAATTACTCGCCTTGCTTCCTTTTCCTCGCACATCAAAGACTGACCAATGAGAAGAAGTGCAAGGTCGCTTACCTGCTTTGTCTGAAGTGATTCAAAAATAGTCTTCAACATCACATTGCCTTGTGCTGCCGCCTGACCAATGTCAGTCATTGTAATCGTATCCTTACGTCTTGCGATGCGTCTTTCCCATCCAATGTGCATAGCCGACCAACCAAACTGATAGGCATACTGTGCCCAAAGTTCTGCTTCTCTTTCAAGTTCAGCACGCATTCGGTTATTTACAATCCAATGCATTAGCGTCTGTGCTGCCCCAGACTTTTCAGCATCATTGATTTCAATACCACTAACTCTGATATTGGCTCTCTGCCAAGAAGTCATCACCAGCATAACCAGTTGATTAATCGTATTGTCAATTAGTCTATTACGGACATCTGAAGCACCTTCAAACGGAAATGGTTCATAGCCAAGATACTCTTCGTTCTTTTTGCCATTGTCGCTCTGGCCTTCCCATCTGCACATTCTTTGGTCGTCAGAGGTTGTAAGTCTGGACATATTGCCACCATAATAGAGAGAACGGTTAAGTTCGTCGCTGAGATATTGAATGTTTGGCTTGTCGCTTGAGTAAGCGATTTTGTCCGAAGGGTTGCCCCAAATTTGTTCTGACATGATACTTAATTAAGAAATTGTTGATAGAAATCAATACGAACCTCCTCCAATCGGAGTAAAGGATGTCTTACCTTCGTGCTCAGGATTCATCACAGCGATGTATCTTAGGGCATCAATAGGGTCTTTAGTAGCACCTTTGTCATTGTCAAGGCCAGTCCATTCACGAAGCGAGTAGATTAAGTTTTGACACTTGTCTGAAATAAAGAGTCTGGGTTGATTGATACCAGAAAGCGGTTGAGACATGTCGTAAGATAGCCAATCATTAAGAATAGAGATGCCCTGCTCAATTCTAATACCAGCAGAAGGCTTAAAATACATTGGTCCATCACCAGAATTAAGCAAATCAATCAAAGATGTGCCTCCGTCTCTCCCAATTGCTTGGGTTGCACCCGCACGAGGGTCAATATATCGCTCGGTTACCTCATCTTCACCCTCAAGTTCACGAATTAGGGCTTTGTATTCTTCGATTCCACGTCCCGCCCCAGACCTTTGAGCAGGCCCTTCACGACCATCAGATTTTGAATCAGCCAACGCCCATTCTCCATAAGTTTCGTCAGGAAACTCCTTAAAAATGAAGATTTTGCCGTCTTCCGTGCACTTTGCCCACAACATGAACCAGTTTCTTGCTCCCGCTGGGTCGCATGACATAAAGATTGTCCCTTCTTGGGGGATTTTTTCGTGCGGGATGATGTGTGCTTCGTTAAACATCGGGAATTGTGCCCCGACAAGTGCTTGTGCCCACCCGTATGCTCGGATTTTTTTCTCATAATCAGTTTTGGAGGATAGTTCTTTGACCATTCTCTCAAATGGAGAATATACATTGAACTTTGAGTGAAACCAAATTATTCCAGAATTCTTATTTCTACCCTCTGCGGTGAATGGCATATGACCTTTGGGGCATCCATTGACATGAATCAAGTCTTTATTGAGGATTTCTGCTACTTCTGTCTTTAAAAAACTGCATCCGCTTACGTATTCTTTGACAACTTGGCTAAATCCGCTGATAGGAGTAAAGGTAATAAGCAACTTTCCTAATCTAGTTAGGATTCGATATCGTAAAGTTTGAACCCAATCAAGAGGCACTAACTCGTCGCACCAGATAAAGTCTGGTTCTCCACCTTCAATCACTACCTTATCTTGAGCGTAGTTCATAAAGATACATTGCGACCCGTTAGGGAAGACGAAACTATTATTCGAGAACCCGTTTTTAAGCGAATACTGAATATTAGTGATTCGTCCTTTTTTCATCGTCTTGTATTCGTTTGGAATATACTTCCAGATGACGTTTTGCTGCATCTGGACTGAAGACATTGATGTGGTATGGATACACCACACAATTGAATTCGGTTTGTTTACAAGAGTGTAGATGGCTCTTTTAGCGGCATACTCTGTTTTGCCAGCACGATTGCCACCAAGAATAAGAAGTTCATCTTTGTTTTTAAGAATGTCGTCTGCTTCTGCCCAATGAAAAGGCTCGTATCCGTGCCTGTATGGGTCTTCTTTTTCTGCGTTTATTTTGTCTTCACGAAGTTGAATTAATTGACTGACGTAATCTACGCCATGCTTTAAGGCAAGAAGAGATATTGTGTTTGCATCTGGCTTTTTAAGCACGGGATGCTCAGACATCCTATCAAGGATTGAGTTAATTTGAGTCATTAGTAGTCAATGTTTACTCTCATTAACTTTTCATTATTAATTTCAAGTCTAGTTCTTACTTTATCTTCTTTTTTTGCAGCAAGTATTTCTTTTTCTGCTCTTGCAAGGTTTCTCTCACGCTCTTTTCTGGCTTCCTGCAGTTCTATTTTTGCTGCATCTGCCTCTTTCTCTGTTTGAGAAAGGTATTTAAGAACAGAACCATATTCCTCATTGACCTTAGTTTCCCTAATTTCTTCTGGAGAGGGGAAGTTGCCATCTTCATCTACAACCCCGCCTGTGCGTGCTGCGTTGATTACACTCTTTACTTCATCGTATGGAGTAACAGAAAGTGCGTGTCCAGCCTTTCCAAGCCATTCTCTAGAAGCAAGTCCAAAACGTGCAAGATGTTTATCAAGTCTTTCAATTGTAGGAAGTTTTTCTTTTAAATAAGCCAGCAACGCAGGTCGTCCATGAATTCTTCGGTTGTCATCATCAAGAGTAGGATGCTCGTCTCCAAACCTTTTAATTGCTTCTTGAGAAACATCCTCAACTTCGCTAGCAAGAAAATCAACACCCCTATCTACCATTCGCAAATCCCCAATTTGTCTTTGTCTTTTACCAGCATTGTCAAGAAATTCAACCTTGTCGGCAATAGGTCCAAGTCTTGCAATTGCCATGTCTTCCGCACCTTGAACTCTGTCCATTGCATAACGCCAATCAACACCCTCTTCTACTGGATAACGTCTTAAGTCTGGATGAACATTTTCATCCATAAGATATCTTCGAATTAGAGACTTTGACCAGTCCATCTTCTTAAGACTTTCTTCTAAATTGGCTTTATTAATTCTTGCTTCTACTGGGTCAAATTCTGAAGAGTGTGTATATGATGTTCCATCTCCTAGTTGGTCAACAAAAAGTTTTCCGGGAAAAAACGACCCCCGTGGAGGAAGTTGTGAGGCTCTTAACTCTTTTTCTTTTGCTGCCCTATCAATCTGGTCCAACAGACTTGGACTTAAATCAGTAAGTTGTTGTTGAATGTGTAGCAAAGGATTATTTGGATGGCCCGGAAGTGTCCCAGATACACTTTGATAATCCATTACAGCACGATTTTGTGTTGGATGCCTGTAGATGTGAGGACCAATTTCTACATTCTGAAATCTGTATACCCTGCCAAGGTGTTTGCCACCAGAGCCTCCCTCTGCATCTTGAGCACGTCCTTCATAAACATTTTCTAGATGTTTAATGAATTCAGATAAATCGTAATTGTCAGATGGGTTTGGCATTTTTATTTACCACGCTTTGCAAGACCAATATCTTGCCTTTGTTTTAGGGCCAGGACTTGCACACTTGTGTCTAGCACGGAAAGACTTTCTACGAGCAGGAATATCCTTTTTGATAGACATGTTAGGGTCACCAAAACGAACAATCTTAGTCTTACCACCATCTTTAACATAGACAGCAGACTTCTTTGGACCTCCAGGGGTTCTGAAAGGTTTATTAAGTCTTACACTCTTGCCATTTTTAGTAGCCATTACTTTTTCTTGTGACCGCAGTCTTTGCCACGATAATTCTTAGACTCACGCATACCAGCCGACTTGCCGTGCATGGCCTTTTCAATCATCTTCATCTTGTCTTCGCCATTCTTGCGAACAGCAGATTCTGCCTTTTGGGTGTTCTTCATAGGTTTATGATTGTGAGAAATTATTTAATTGTCAATGCGGAAATCATTGTCTGGATGGAGAAGTGCGAAGCACTTTGAAAGAATTTTTTTATTTGACTCCGCAGTTCCGTCTCGACCACAGACGAAAACTGCGTTAGAGCCATCAGGGAGAAGAAGCATTACAACGGCTTCCGTGTTGTATTTGCCTATCTCTTTGACAAAAATCTCGGAGGCGGCTTCAATTTGTTCATCGACATGGGCAGCCATAACCTTGCCAACCGATATTGACTTTTTCTTACGAGGCATGGATGCGTCCATTAGAGCCGACTTTAAAGTTGCCGACCCAGCGACCCCCTCGATGAACGGCAGTTATGATGGAATTAGTTTTAAGAATAGATGAGTCTCTTACCCAGACATTGACAATCTGACCTCGTATCTCGCAACGCACCATACGCTTGTTAGGATACTTCTGTTTGACTATGGCGGGGGCGGTTTCGATAATCTCTGCAGGTTTGGGTGCGGCTGGAGTCGAACCAGCATCTTGACCGTTATGAGCAGTAGGTTCTGACCCTTGAACTACACACCCAGAAATAGGGGAAGCCCCAGTAATAACAATCAATTTACTAAGACCTACGGCTGTCCAAAGAATCACAGGAACACCATTCTTCTTGGTTTCTTTGACATAATCAACTCCATCCTCAAAGAGTTCAGACTTACGTAGTTTTACGAGTTGAGCCTTTGTAATACCAAAGTTCTCTGAAATAAACTTTTCTTTGTGCATCTTGGCAAATATACCACACACCCATCAAAAAACAAGCACCCCCCCGCCAGAAAAATAGACCCCCCCCGCCAGATTTCAGAGGGGGACCCCGCCAGATTTCTGGCACATATAGTAATAGAAGATAATAATAGTTAATAATAAAAGACCCCGCCAGTTTCCAAATGGGGTGTTGACATAGGTCTTTTGGAAACAATTTGGGCATTAAGTTTACAAATGGGGTATTGACAGAGCCTTTTTGTAAAAAAACTGTTGATGAGGGAAACAGTCGCCGCTGGCTACCCTCCACAGGGGTCGAACCCCCTCCCCCCCTGTTGAGACGCTATTGAGATTAGGGGGGCTTCCCCTGCGGGGGCGGTCTTCCTATTCCCCACCCTGTCAAAAGCCCGCCACGGGGCAGGGAAGGGGGTAAAACAGGCAAATAGGTAAAGCACCCCCTGCGTGCTTTCGGGTAGGGGTAGGGGTGCAGATTAGAATGATTCTAACACCTTTAGGCTTCCCTAACTGTCAAAGATAGCCTACTGTCTTGTCATAGGGTTAATCACCCTACGCTCTTTCAAAGTTGAAGCACGCAGGACGCAAGGCGGGGGTTTAGCCCCCGCAGGTGAGGGTGATTGAATCAAGGGTAAAGCCTTGAAGTAAGCACCCCAAAACAAAGCAGGGAAGGAAACTAACCGAGGGCAACCCCTCAACAGGTTAGAGACTGAAAGCCCTCATAGGACACTATGAGCCAAAGTAAGTTAAGCCCCCTGTAGGTCGTAGGACAGAATCCCCGCAAGGTTGCGGGGGCTGTTGAGGCTCAAGCCTCACCCTTACCATAAACTTGTGATTTTGTCGGGCGAAGTTTCCTAACTTTCTGGCTGTCAGCAGGGTGCGGTGACGCACAAGCGGACAGGGTGTTATTCACCTAAATCATAACTTGCGGGGCTTCCGAATAGACCGCAGGGGTAGGAAGGAAACTCCAATATGACGAAACTCAATAACGACGCATATGACCGCCCCGAACAGGAGCAGGTCAATCTTGACGGCGTAATGAAGGTCATTGATTCTTCTTCTGTTACTATTGCGGCTAACTTCCGCTTGGCTAACGGACAGAAGACCATCGGTGTCATCGTGCTTCCGAAGCAGTTCCTTACTGTCGGACAGGCCAGCAATCACGCTGTCCTGTTCATCAGCAAGGGCTTCTTTGAATCTGAAGCAGACTTCTTTACTCGCTGTGAAGAACTGGGTATCTCTCGTGACGAACTCATCGAGAGGCCTGGGCAGTCCAAGATGAAGAAGTAATTCTCCAACCTTGGTAGTTATCGTGGGGGGGTAAAACCCCCCACTTATTGGAGTCCTCCTCCTACTTCCCCTTTCCCCAGCAATGGGGTGAATAGAAAGGAAACAAGTGAAACAACAATCAATCATCCTTGAGATGGTAGATGCGGTAAGGATTGGTAAGCGTGCCTTCAATGCAGCAAAAGGACGTGCCTCTAACCTCGTAATGAGGAAGAAGCGTGGACTCTATGCTGAAGGTTCGTCCAATCTCTACCGCAGTCTTCTCGATTATTATGGTGCGATTGAGGGTAAGCAAAAGTGGGCTTCTGTTATTCGCAATATGCGGATGGAAGAACTCGCCTGCGTCAAGGCTGTGGAAGATGCAAAATACAAACTGCGTCTTGCCAAGGCTACGCTTAAACTCGCTCGAAAGCACCTGTAATCGAATGACTCACAGGGGGAGGAAACTCCCCCTTTCTTTCCAACAATGAAATACATCGCTATCATATTGTTGGTTTTCCTGCTGTTCAACGCAACACGCAGGGACGACTAGCACCCGTAAGGTGCCCCCACTTTCCCGCAAGGGTGAATAGAAAGGAAACAAATGAAAAACGAGATTAGCGATAATGAGTGGTTTCACTCTGCTCCGTATCGCTGGGCAATCGAAGTAAGTTGGAAGTGTCCCGTCTTCAAAGACCTTGGCTATGCCAAGTTTGATGACGAACGGCACGCCCAGGCTTATCAGAAGTTCATCCGTAGTCTGTGGCCTAAAGCCTTGATTATTCGGAAGGATGTCCAGCGTAGCGAGAGCACATATCGCCTAGCGTGTAAGTAATCTACACGTGTAACACAGGGGGTGTAACCCACCCCCTTTTTACTTTCCCAAGGCAATTAAGCCGAGGGTTGATAGAAAGGATAACAACATTAATAACGAATACGTCCCGCAGTTCTACAAGAGGTCAAAGTTCTCCCGCCATAGGGTTAGTGAAGAACGGGTCAAAGAGATGGACGGTGCTCTTATTGCTCTGGTTAATAAAGAGGGCACGATAGGGCAGGTAGCGTCTCGATTCGGATTCAAGAATAAGGCGGACTTTGTTAGGATGGCTGCAAAATACATCCTCAAAGGTCTTCCTGTGGATAGGGTGGAGTTGATAGAACTGAAGCACGGGCGACCAGAGGGGACATATCAGCATGACGGTCTCAAGATTCGTGCATCAAAGGTTCATATCGACAAGATTCATGAAATGGGTGCTATGGGTCTTGGTGCTATCAAGATAATGAAAGAAGTTCCGCTTGGCAGGGCTACCATCAACAGGTATCTCCGCCTTCAACGGAAGCAACAGTATCGGGCTGATAGAGCAGACCCCACAGAGCCTTACGGCGGACCTCACGCCTAAGGACAGTAAATTCAAGGGCTGGCCTACGGGCTGGCCCTTTTTTGTGCCCTTTTTACTTTGGTCTATATCTTGTAATGCTCTGCTCCACCCTCGCACACCCAAAGAATGCTTACAACCGTTTCAACCGTTCCGTGCTTACAACCGTTCCGGTATCACACGCTTGCATGCTTAACACTCTAACAACCGTTCCACTCTAACAACCGTTCCAACCATTTCTCTCTTACAACCGTTTCAGTCTTACAACCGTTTCAGTCTAACACACACTACAACCGTTTCATCTCTACAACCGTTTCTAACAAAGATTTCATGGCTTGGTTTGAATCCCATCAATCTTTCAATCAATGCATTCAATGCTTTCACCAATGGCAACGCTTTGATTTTTGGGAACCGTGTTTTTTGACACTTACATCATTACATGCTTACGTTTTTGCTACCAAAACAAGAAGAGGTAGCACCGATTAAGATGCTACCCCTGCGGGTAATGCTAGCGAATACTGTTAGGTAGTAGTGCTACTCTTGCCGTAAGCCATGAAGTCGTGTTCCGTGGTCTTGACTGCATCAAGAGCATCGACGTAAGACTTGAAGTTAGGAATGGGTTGAAGCGAGTTATTGATGTAAGTCGCCTCAAACTTCTTAATGCGTGATACAGCATACAGTTTCAAATCAAGCGGTGCACTTGAATTCATGAAGTCTTCAAAGGTGTCAACCTGACTTCTGTCGCTTACCATGTATTGCAAGAAGCGAGTCCAATACTTCAACTTGTTAGGATTGAGTGTTGGCATACCAATACGCACTTCGACGGTTCGATGCTCGCTCCAACATTGAGTGTTGATTGCTGTGTAACGATTGCTCGTGTGGTTGTTATGGATGCCGCAGTAGCGGTTATGGCTACGACGATGCGATACCAAACGATGTGCCCACGTGGTGAATGCGTCACGCATTTTGCCTGCTGTGCGATAGTAAGACGCACTAGACTTATGACGCATATCCAAGTGAACGTGATTTCCACACGTTTCATTCACGATAGCACCCTCATTAGTGAGTCCTTTGAGAGTATCGAACACTTGAGTCCAATCACGAGGATTGCTACCATTGATGAATGCGGTGTATTCTTGCAGAGCAAGCACTACCTCATCAGCATCTGTGCTATTGATACTACCATCGTGCTTGAACGAGTGGAACGGGAAAGCATCGAAATCATCGGAGTCCCATTTGGTAATAGGACTACCTTTGCTACCGATGAACTCAAGTTCGATGCCCAAGCATTCGCCGCTAGGACGCATACGCTTAGCCATGCTTAACTGCATAGCAGTCAAAGACTGCTCCCAGTGGATAGCACGTGTTGAGTAGATGCGTTGCTTTGCATCGGCAAGACGTGATGCTGCAGGAATGTTCTGTAGATGCAGAACACTCTCCATTTGCGAACGCAGTTCAGAACGCAAACGACGATTGCGATAAAGCCAGTTTAAGGCGTTATGAATGTCGTTATGGTTTTGACGGCAATACTCGGTTAACTTCTCAACATTAACCAGAGGTGAATCATGCCAGGGCTGTTCACGCTCATTGCACGCTTCGCTACCATCACGGATACGCTTCTGAACCATCAGTTGCGGCCAGAACTGCGTATCATAGCGATGACAGTCCCACAGGTATTTGAAGTTTGCTCCCATCCAAGCAAGGATAGACGGACTATTAGTGCCAGCAATACGCTCTTGCTTGAGAGTATTCAGCACACGAGCACGTGCAATCGTAGCGTTGACATCAATGCCTGCAGAACCCGTAGGACTGTAAGCAGATGAAGACCGCATAGACATCAAGAGAGTCTTTGGGTTCTTGCGGACATCATCAGGAAGCGCGTTCCAAGACTGGAACGTGTTCTGGTTGAAAGTCCAGATGTGAGCAGTAAGAGCAGCGAACGCTTTAAGTTGCTGCTTGCGTAGGGAGCATTTCGTGCTGAGCACGAGTGCGGATTTTGGGTCGTTGATGTCTTTAGACATGTTGGTGTTTTGTTGGTTTTTGTATCACCGCTTGTTAAGCGGCAAAGGGTGGTTTACTTCTTGTGCTTCCAAGGCTTCTGATTGTTGGCTTGATAGCGACGCTGTTGTTGCGTGCGATACTCATCCAAGAGTTCTTTGCTAACTACAGGTCCTTCAGACGCAGGAGTAGGAGTGGTTGTAGGGCTTGGAATTACAGGCCGACTACGATTGTAAGCAGAGTATTCATCGTCGTAATAGTGAGAATAGCCTGTAGCACCAGCACTACCCATACTGCGATAAATGCTCTGACTGCTAATGCGAGTAGAAGCACTAGCAAAGCGTTCGAACGATACTGAAGTGATTTCACCGTTAGCGTGGAACGTATGCTTTACGAACGGAGCAATCATCATAGGCGTAGTAACAGTTGCGTCTTTGAGACTATGAGCCTCAATGACGTTTTTGCTGATTTCGTTACAATGATTCTGGTCGGTGCACAGAATGTAGAGACTTAACTGCTTTACATACTGCACATAGAGTGGTGCTCGATCATCACGCAATGCGAACATTTCACCCAGAGGATTGATTCCTACTACTGCGAGATAACCGGCAATGCCGTCTTTGAAGGATTGCTCTCCGTTAGCGTAAAGGAAGCAATTGAGGATGTGCTCGCTATCGCAGGTAGTGTGCAATGGATACGCAGAACCTGTCCAATCAACAACACCGTTGTGAGCAATGGTGTATTGCTCGCCGCCGTTGTATCCCGTGAAAGGATGCGTATTGTTAATAATCTTACTGCAAGTAGCAGTTCTTCCGTGAGCAATGAAACTACCATTCAAGGGAGTCTTGCTAGGAAGATTGCCGTGCTGGTCATAATCTACACCATACACTAGTTGCGTTTGAAGTGCTACAGGCAATAGGTCACGAGACGCTTTGAGCGTTCCCATGCCATTACAAGCAGCAGGGTTAAGATAGCGTTCGATGAAAACGCCATCTGCGGTCTTGAGAGCATAGCCGAAGCCATCTCTTTGGGTGCTACCGAGTAAATCACTCGATAGTTTGATAAGCCGAGAAGCGTGCTTTAGTGTCTTGCACGACAAACTCGACATAGCGATTAACTTACACATATTGTCTTATTGTTTTGTTGGTTTGGTTGTATTGATCGCTCTGCTACTAATACACTCAGCACTATTACGAATAGCAATGCTCTCAGCGCAAGTAGTGCTTGCACGTAGAACATTCGATGTATTGATAGCATCACTTTCAATAAGAGTATCATAGCACCACTACCTGTTAGTGTCGAGCAAATAGTATTCGAAGTATTTCCTGTAGAACAACTTACAAATGCTCTACGCCTATTGCTTGATTCACCCGTGCCAAGTTTTAATAGCATTACTTTTTTAGTTAGATTACAAGTTTTACTCTGGTATGTCGTAAATGTCTTGGATGTCTTCAACGTTCAATACTGAGCGTTGCACGGCTTCACGCATAGACGTTAGCGATTCATCATCTAAACATGAGAATGCGTTTTGGTCGTGAAGACCCATAAAGCGAGCAGATATTGCAGCCTCTAATGCAGCCAATAGTTGTCCGCTTGTTTGAATCTTTGCAGGCGTAGAGAAGCCGGTAGTATTGCTTCTGTTGCTTGCTTGTGGTTCTGCCTTCAAGATTGTTTTTGGAATCTTGCGTCCTTTGCGGACGTGGCCCAGGAGCGCGCTAGATGTTTTGACCGTTCGAGTTTTTGGGATTTTAGAGTCTTTCATTTGTTTTGACCGTTCGAGTTTTTGGGATTTTTAAGGTTGTTGATTCTTTCAATCAGATACAATTCGTGTGCTTCTAGTTTTGCGATTTCGTGCATATCTAGGAAGAACATGAAGTTCTCTTCTGTGCGGTTGTTGTGGAAGCGGTTGTATGCGAATACTACAGCCGAAATATTATCAAGAGCGTCAGTAGTTACGCCCATACTCATAGCCGCAACAGTCAACGACGACTGCTTACGCTTATCCTTGAGGATGCGGGGGTTGTCTTCCATATTAATAGGTCTTGCGAGAGAACGCTTCTCGCTCTATGACGAGAAGGTGTGTGCAGGGTGCAGTCTCGGAGTGAACGTCATACACAGTATTACCTGTGGCTGGATTCAGGTCTCCTTCAAACTTGCAACCGAGATGGCTACGGAAGAACTGCTTTGCCTTGCGGACAATCTCAAGGTCTGGCAATTCCTCATAGTCTCCGCTTGCGTAGGATACCTTGAACTTCTCAATGCTGAAACAAGCGAGAGGGCTTATTGCAACAAAGCGTCCGGAATCCTTGATGGTGAGGTTAAGTTGATAAACTGATACGAACATAGGATTATTTTTGTTTTTTGTGGAAGCGGTGGTCAATCTCGTCTCCGTCAAGGAATGTCATCGAGAAGGAATCAAACAGTTCCATCTCATTGACGCAATCCAAATCGAAGATGAGGTGCGGGAAATCCACACTCAAGTCTTGTAGCCAAGACGAAGGGAAGCCGTCAAGGGTGCGGAAAGTGTATTCTAGCGTGTTGTCTTCAAGACCTTCTGCTAGGATTACGCTGTCTGCATCGAACGGAGTTCCCCATTCCTTCTTGGTGAATTCGTGAAGATAGCGATAACCGCACTCATCTTCATTGTCTTTCTCGATTGCATCTCCGCACTTGTAGCAGGATTCAATCAAGCATTGAGGGATAGGAGCGTGTTGGAAGAAAGAAAGCGGACACTCATCATCTGGGTCAATGAGTTCTTGCTTCAATCGTTCGAGTTCGGATAAGTCTTCAGTATCTCCACGGAACGTAGAGATGGTGAGAGTGCAGTAAGTCCAGTCGTTAGGCAGGTCGTTTTTGTTTTTTGACATGGTGTTAGTAGGAAAGAGAGTTGATAGCGTCGTTGATGATTTCGATTTGCTCGTCGATTGGATAGCAGTCAATACTGCCATCCGTAACCGAGCACCAGCCGTTGTGGTCGAGTCCTTTCAATTTATTGAGAAGGTGATTTAGGGTGATGATGTCGTTGTCAGTCATTTTTTGGTTTGTTGATGTTGTAGATGTAGGTTGCGTGAAGAAACTTAATTGCCGTCTTCTGCTTATCGCAGGTAGGTGGCTGGCTGTCAAAGTATTTCTTTTTGATAGCGTGAAGAAGTTGAACTTCGGTTGGTGGTGTTTTTCGTTTTTTCTTTTTTCCCATACACACACTATGCCCAGACCGACCTATTTTGTCCACAAAAAAAGAAGCAAAAGGGGCGGATTTTCCGTTACCTCTCACCAAATTAGGCGAGAACCCCTTTTACTTCTGAAGCCGAACCGCTATTGGCTCGGTCAGATAAAAATTACTTGGTGAACCAAGAATTGTATTCTTCTTCTGTGATTGGAAGGATTACTTCCAAAACGTGGTCTTCGGGGTTATTAGGCATTGGGGGAAATCTCCTTAGCGATTGTTGCAAGAACGGAAAGTCGAGAGAACTCTCCGGTATTGATATCTTCGTATTTGTGAGAAAGGATAGCGTCAACGCCCTTCTGATTCAACTGTCTTACGGACAGAATCTTGATAAACGCCTTTCGGTGCTTCTCGTATTCCATCACAAGTTTAGAGCGAGAAACCTTTGCTGTTCCGTCTTCGTTAGTCAACGAATAGTTGAATTCGTTAACGGCAACCTTTGGCTCTTTGCAGAGACGCAGATAGACATCGACAGCCTTCTCGTCGCACTTTCTTTCATTGATTCCCTCCGAAAGAATCTGGCAGAATCGTGCGGCCTCTCTATTGTTGCAACCTTTCATCTTTGCAAAAATAAAAGTAGGACTTTCTTTGGTCATTTGTGTAATCTTCATGTTAGTTTAGGCGATTGTTATTAGGTTTAAATTTAGGGATAAGGCTTTCGGGAGTGTCAATGTTCTTCTTCTTCTTCTTCTTCTTCTTCTTTAACAACTTGATTTCAAGAATTGTTTTCTTTGCAACAATCTCTTCCTGTTCTGGAGAAATCACGTTGTTCTCACGAAGCATCTGGATGCCTTGGTCGTAAAGACGACCAAACTCCTCAAAGTCCTTACACAAGGCAAAGACTGTGATTGTTCCGTATTGAGGAAGATTGCAACTGAACTCACCTTCGTGGATTAAGCGAAGGATGTTCCAGCAATCAAAGCGAGAGATTTCACCGCTTTGAATCTTGATAAGAAGAAGCGATGGGTCTTCGCAGGTTAATACATTGATTCCGTCGCTTTTCATTTTCTTGTGGTATTCGTTTTCGTTGAGCATATTAGAGGTTGCAGATAGTGGGTTTGTTGTTGGTTTGGGCAATTGCATTACGGATAACTCCGCTACCGCCTGCTTCATTTCTGATGAAGTTTTCAACTCTTGTGTTGATGTTGATTTTAGCGGAGTCCGAGAAATTTTCATCAACGAGTATCTTTTTCATTTCGTTGAATTGAATCCATGTATCGTGTTGCTTGGTGCATTTACGCCAAGTGTGTTCAAACACTAATGATGTTATGTAGCATCTTGCAAAAGCGATTGAAATGTGGGTTAAATGACCACTATCAATGGCATGTTGCAAGGTTGAACTCTGATGAATTCGTTCAAGGTCGTTGGCGTGCTGATAGGCGACTTCCTTCGCCTTTATGTTGGTGTTATCGTCGTATTGATTCATATCTAGGTCAGTATCCTTTATTTGGGGCTTTCGTCAAGGGGATTTTTTTGAGGCACATCAATAATCTCGATGGGCTTGGCGTTTGCCAGAAAAGCCCTATTGAGGTCGTCTTGGCTAATCTTGAGTCTAGCCTCTATCTTAACTGTCGGTGCATCAGTAAGTTGAGAAACTTTATCAACTGCGATTGCGACAGCCATCGTGACTTGTCCGATTGGCATCGTATCAATCTCATCAACAAGACGTTTTGCACCCTTCAATGCAAACTCTCCAAGAAGGCTGGACACTTCTCTCTTCCAAGAACCTAACTCCATCTTGCCTTCCTGTTCCATCTGCTTTCGGATATCTACGACAGTCTGCTTTCTCACTTCTGCAAGTTTTGCAGTTTCCTCACAGGTCTTGCCTTCCTTTAGAAGATTCTCAATGACTCTGGTTGTAGTCTTTGGAAGAGACTTTCCTGCCTTTGCAAGATTGTCGTTTTGTGATTGATAATCCATTGGAAAACTGTTTATTTGACTCAACTATGAAAGACATCGACGTATTTGTCAAGATTGAACCTACAAAAACTACGCATCAGTCCTCGTTGCGTGTTCTCAGAAACAAAAGAGGAGGGTTCTTCGTCGGAAAGATGTCTTCCTCTCCTCACAAGAAATGGCTTTCTCACTTTGAGCAAATACTCGCAGCAGGGAAACCAGGGACTCCCGTATCTGAACCTTGTTTCGTGTCGATTACGTTCGTTTTCCCTCATTTAAAGAGTTCTAGCAATAAGAGTAGAGCAATAAAATCGTTTAAAGCAACAAGACCAGACCTCGACAACCTTGAAAAGAGCGTGTTAGATTCTTTGGTTCGTGTTGGTTATCTTGTTGATGATTCTCTTGTCTGCCAGAAGTTCACCCAGAAGTATTTTGATGATAATTGCGGAATAAGAATCTGCATAACTTCTGCCGAAATGACCCTTGACGAGAGTGGGGATTCGGTCATACTGACCTAGTATGAGCATACTAATCAACAATATCAGCGACGAAGAATACAACAACCTTGAGGGTATCAACTTCTCGAAGTTCAAACACTTCCTCGATTCCCCCTATCACTTCAAGAAGAATCTCACAAAGGAAGATGACGATGAAGAAAAGTCCGCCTTGAAGATTGGCTTGGCTGTTCATTGTCTTTCACTCCAGCCGCAGTTCTTTACGGATAAGTTCGCCGTATCAATCGACACCGATAGACGCACCAACGAAGGTAAGCGTATCTGGAAGGAGTTTTGTGAGAACAACCAAGGTAAGACTGTCCTTACGGCTAAGGAGTTTGATATCGTAGTTAATTGCTGCAAGGCTATTGACTCAAACAAGTTCTTCAACGAAATCAAGAAGATGCCTTCTACTATCTTTGAAGCAGGTGGTAGTGCAGAAATCTACGGAAGCAAAATTAAGGGTCGCATTGATATGTTTAATCCAGAGCGAAACATTGTTATTGATATCAAGACCTGTAGCGAGATTCCTTCTGTAAAGAATATCCGAAAGGCAATCTACAAGAACAAGTATCACATGCAGGCGTTCTTCTACGGAAGTATTGCCAATGCTGTCACAGGAACTAATCCGGAATTTATCTTCATGTTCGTTGACAAGAAGAACTTCAATACTGTTGGTCTTGCAAAGATTGGTCCAGAGTTCCTCAATCGTGCTGCTGAAGAAATCAACGTTGCTCTGTGTCGATACGAGAATTGCAAGAATCTCGATGTCTGGCCTGCCCTTGAAAATGCCGAGACTCCTTATGTTGTAGATACTTTCGATAATCCGTTTGACATTACGCCTTCTGATAACGAGTATCTCGATTGATGAACGAAAAATACACGCAATTCTCTGGGGTCTTCATTCCACGTGAAGTCCTCCTCGACCAAGAAATCCCAGCCAACGCAAAGATTATCTTCGCTATCGTGCAGTCCCTTGACAACGACAAGGGCTGTTACGCTAGCAATGAATACATCGGAGGAATGGTTGGATTGTCAGACTCTGCAGTTCGTGCTTCATTGCACATTCTGGAAGCCAAGGGTCTGATTACCCGAACCATTGTTGATGGCACTAGTCGCACATTGAAGACCTGCACTACGCAGTCTCTACGTGCTGACACCCGCCAGATTTCTGAAGCCACCCCGCCAGAAATCAAGCACACCCCCCGCCAGAAATCTGGCACATATGGTAATAGAAAGAATACAGTAGTAGATAATAACAGTCTTCTTCTTCCTCCCCTGCCTCATTCAGAGGAATTCGCAAAGGTCTGGGAAGAATGGACAATCTTTCGTCGAGAGGTCAAAAAGCCTTTGACACCAACCTCTATTCGTGAACAATTGATTTTCCTCAATGAACAAACAGAACATGACGCAATCACATCCATCAAAAACTCTATTCGAAGCGGTTGGCTCGGACTTTTTGCAGTTAAGCAAAATAACGGAAAGCCCCAAGCAAAACTTCTTACCAACAAAGACCATGACAGTTTCTAAGTGCGAGTGCGGTCAGCCACGTGTTCCACTTGCTTTCAATGGAAAGATGAAATGGCCCGGTTTCTTCTGTCCTGCGTGTGAACACAAATACACGCTTAATGGTGACCCCAAGCAGGGTGCTGAATGGGCTTACGAGCCGATTGGTATTCCTGTCGAATACACCAAGACTATCATCGAAAAGATTCCGTGCAAGCGTATGCAAGACATAGCAAGCAACTGGGCTGGATGGGAGAATGGTCGTTCCATCCTTCTACACGGAACTACCCGAGTCGGCAAGACTCGAGCCGCATGGGAAATCACTCGTCGTTTCTGGAAAACGCTTTACAAAAAGCAGACAATGATGACAATGCGTGGATTCGAACGAATGATTGAAGAAGGATTCCAAAACTATGACCACAGCAAACGACTTGACGACCTCATTAAAACTCCATTTCTTTACATTGACGATTTGGGCAAAGAACGCACGACGCAACGTGTTGCTTGCGACCTGTTCGCAGTCATTGACGAACGCACGATTAATCATCGACCAACTATCATTACTACCAACTTCACCTCTGCTAGCCTTCTTGGACGTTTTGACGACCAAGAACTAGGCTCTGCTCTCATCGGTCGCTTCCGAGACTATTTCGATATTGTCGGTGCGACTAACCAAAATAATTCTTGACCAATGACCCAATACCGACCAAACAGATACTACAGTTGGAGTGAATTCTCTGACGAATTTATGCCCGAAAACACCATGACCAACAACATCGAATACCGTGCCCAACTCAACACAGCCCTCGTCAATGCGATTGCAGAGACGAAGGACGTGCTTGCCGACAGCACCAATCCGTTCCACAAGAACAAATACGCATCCCTAGGTGCACACCTAGAATCCATCAAGCCTATCTTCTTTAAGCACGGCTTGGCTATCCTTCAGTTCCCTACTTCTAGTGAGAAGGCGATTGGAGTGAACACCATCATCGTTCATACCTCTGGTGCTTCTATCGAGGAAAGCATCTGCATCCCTGTTGGTGATAGTGTCAAGGGGCAGGAAGCGGGTGCTATCATCTCTTATCTCCGTCGCTACGCTCTGGCTTCTGTTGCAGGTGTCGCTACGGAAGACGATGATGCCGAGATTAACCGCATTGCTCATTCCCCTGCTCCGCAGTCAAAGCCAGCCTACATGAATAAGCCAGCGGTTCTCATCCAAACCAATAACTCCTCTGCTGAAGTTACGGGAGAAGTCAATTTTGACCTTGCTGTTCCTTTCGGTAAGGCAAAGGGAACGTCCCTAAATGACCTTCCTCTGGCTGACCTCAACTATTGGGCTAACACTTGGCAACCAAAGCCGTGGGAAAAGACAGGCAAGGTAGGTGCTAAGGACTTGTCCCTCAAGTCGTCTGCACAGGCTCTCTGGGCTATTAAGAACAGCGAGCAGGGTGAATCCGAGAGCGAAGGGGACGCTATTCCCTTCTAATCGAATCCAGCCACGATAGCACAATGGTAGTGCCCCTGTTTTGTAAACAGGTGGTTGTCGGTTCAAGTCCGACTCGTGGCTCTCTTTCGTCTTGTAGTTCAACGGATAGAACACCCGCCTTCTAAGCGGGTTATCTTGGTTCGATTCCAAGCAGGACGACATTTTAAGTAAGCACCACATGAAATACATCTTAGTAAAACGAGAACCCCTGTTCCAAGAAGTCTGGAATAACGAATCCGAGAAACTTGTAGTCAGTTTTACTGACAAGGACTTTGATGCTGTGCTTACTCCAATTTTTCCAGAACTGCTCGCAAGGGTATTGAATCGTTGCGGCAAAATTGACAAGTATGATACCAGAGAGGTTATCCTAGGATTACTTCATTTCATGTTAAAGAAGGACGCAAAGCACAATGAATTGACAGAGGTAATCGAGGGACTGAAGGCAGGCGGGCAGGCTCTCAACTTTGTTATTCCACCTCCTGTTGATGACAGAAACGATTGTATGACCACCTCGCTTCTTTACAAGACGCAGTATTCAATGGCAAAGAAACAATGGTCTGCTTACTATTCCAGATTCTATGAGAAGACTCCCAACAATAATGATTATCTTGTTCAGCATATTCATCGCAGCGACTTGCATAGCATACGTTCTGTTGATGGTAAATGGTTTATGAGACTTTCAATCGGTAACAAATCTAAAAGAATCTATCTTGGACTTGATGAAAATATTGCAATCAAGAAAAGAGACATCATTATTGAGAGAATAAAAAACAATGAGCAAGTATGAAACATTTATCGCAGTAGGCGATAACCACGGCGACATGGTTGACCCTGTTGCTTTCGACGGAATGATTGCATTCCTTAAAGACTTTAAACCAAAGCATCGTATTCACCTTGGAGACTGTTTTGACTTTCGTTCCATCAGACGAGGTGTAACCGCTAATGACAGAGAATCACATGAATCCCTAAAGGATGACATAAAACTCGGCAAAGAGTTTATCTCAGCCCTCCGTCCTACTGTATTCCACTACGGCAACCACGAAGACAGACTAGACCAATTGATGTCTGGCTCTCCGTCTGGGATTGTGAGAGACGCAGCAGAAAAGCAAGACGAGGAGATTCGTTCTTTTCTGAGAAAGAAGGGTTGTAAGACCATCCTTCCGTATCACGCAGACCTTGGTATCCACAGAATTGGCCCTATCACCACCTGCCACGGATACACGTATGGACGTAATGCCATTGAAGAACACGCTTCTCACTATGGAGTTCCTGGTGGTGCAGTTATCATGGGACACATCCACAGAATTGGTGCAATCAACGCAAAGAAACACGGAGGCGTAGTCGGCTTCTCTGGTGGCTGTATGTGTATGAAGAGAGAGATGACCTATGCTAAAACTAGACTTGCTACATCGCAATGGGGATTAGGCTGGACATACGGCATCATCGAAGGTAATGAATGGAAGGTCTGGCAAGCCCATCGTTTCAAT
>Ga0209354_10000245_pt1 | contig 26553 bp, 29 predicted proteins | sample LauGreSpBDMM15DD_2_FD_187562 | JGI IMG/M metagenome (GOLD analysis project Ga0209354, IMG submission 187562) | Freshwater lake microbial communities from Lake Michigan, USA - Sp13.BD.MM15.DD (SPAdes) (version 2) | ecosystem: Environmental > Aquatic > Freshwater > Lake | place: Lake Michigan...
ACATACCGTTTTCCCTTTCTGTTAGAACTCTCTACTTTCATTATAGAATATAAACAGAAATTAATTTCGCCCTTAAGTATATAATGGATTTCAAAGACGACATTACTAAAGCTAAACCAAATATCAGTGCCGGGTCGCTCAAGACATATAACAGTTTATTGCGAAGCATTTACAAAGCCGTTTTCAAAACAATGGATAAACCCAATGCCGCAATGTTTAGCAAACACTCAGAAGACATTCTGAAGTTCTTAGAGGAGAAACCTTATAACGTTCGCAAGACATACCTCGCAGCATTGGTTGCTGTCGCTCCGCTTGAAAGCTACAAAAAGATGATGCTTGAGAATATCCGGGAATACCAACATGAACAATCCAAGTCTGAGCTGACCACCAAGCTTGAGAACTCTTCGATTTCGAAAGAAGAGATTGATGAGATTGCTGAGCGGTTGCGCCAGAACGCTGAAGTGCTGTATAAGAAGAAGACACATCGTGTCCCCGACCTGATGGATATTCAGAACTATGTTATTCTCAGTCTCTACTACGGACACATCGTTCCCCGCAGGGCGTTGGACTATGTTGAACTTCTTTATCAGAACTACAATCCCGACACAGACAACTACATCGACTTCAAGAAGAACCGCTTTGTCTTTAACCGATATAAGACCGCAACCAAAATGGGCAAGGAACTGAAAGGTCAGCAGACTCTCGACATCCCGCCGGCTCTTATGAAGATTCTCAAGAAGTGGGTTGCCCTCATTCCCAAGGAAGTAGATAACCTGTTATTCAATTCCAATCTCGAATCGCTTTCCAATGTGACTCTTAACCAAAGATTGAATGCTTTGTTCGGCGGCGCCAAGTCAGTGAATAGTTTGCGACATTTCTATCTAACCTCTAAGTATTCCGATTTGATGCGCGAGACGGAGGCAATGAGCAAAGAGATGTCTGAGATGGGAAGCTCTATTGCTCAGGCTAAGGTGTATATCAAGATTAACGACAGAGAGAAAGAATGAAACTGATATAAAGAAATACATAATGATATATTATAATATGAAATACATCATTTACAAGATTCAGATCAAGGATTTCATCTACATCGGCTCAACGCAGAATTTCACTATTAGAAAGGCCGCTCATAAAAGAAGTTGTATCTACGAATCTCAAACCAACCATAATTGTTTGGTGTATAGAACTATTCGAGACAATGGTGGATGGGATTGCTGCACAATGGTTCCGATTAAAGAAATAGAGGTTGAAACAAAAACACAGGCTCGTATCGCTGAGGAAGCTGTTAGGATCGAGTATAATGCGCAGATGAATATGATTCGCGCTTATCAAACAGAAGAGGAACTCAAAGAATATTGTCTACAATGGAATCGACAATACAATCAAACTGAAGAACGTAAAGAATATATGAAACAATACAATAAACAATATCAACAATTAGACTCTTATAAAAATTATAAAAGAGAATATGAAAAACAGCGCTATTTAGCAAAAAAAGCAAAACTTGCGGATTCTCCCGAAATTAAAGTATAAATACAATATGTGGGACAAAAAAAACAAAACAAAAATACAAGAGCTCCTTCCCCCAAGGCAAAATTAGCGCCCACACACAAAAACACCAATTAATTACTTGGTGTTTTTTTATTCAATCTTAGAGGCTGCCTCCAGATTAGGTAATTTCGATACAACCCTACTCAACACTATCTTTACCTGTTCTGGTGGAACATCCACTGCATTCCTCAGGTCAAGCCTGTCGCCCCAGTTCCAGTAATACCCATTCTTCATTTCATATTCAAACATCTTATTAATCGCTCTCGTTGATTTTGCTTTCTCCGCTTTTGTCGGCATTTATACATTGAAGGGATATTTTAAATGCGTCCGCCCGTTTTTGGATTTCCTCTAAATTCCTTTCAATCAGTTTCCTCTTCCGTTCGATGACTGCCGTCTTTGGTTTCTTTGGTTTCTTCTCTTTTGGTTTGATAACCAGATCGTGGTATATTCTCGGCCGACCCCGCTTTTTCGTTTCAACCTCTATTATTGTTTTATTTTGAATCATTTTTTGTATCACCTTTTTATTTTGAACATACAATTCTCGATACTTTTGTAGCACCCGATCTCTGTTTTCCTCATAATATTGTTTCATATAAGCCTTTCTATTCTGTGGTTCCTCCATTCTTATATATATTGTGTCGATTTGTTTAAGTCGATTTTTTTGCGCCATAAAATTGAACACCTTTTTTGTGAAATAATAAAGAGCAAATAATTTAAAACAACTGCTTATGACTAACAACGAAAATGACGAACGCTCAATCTAAAACGCAAAACGAAGCTCCGAGAGAGTCCTTCGCAATCGGACGCAAACAATGTGGCGAATGGTATGCCGACTTTGGAAAGAATTATCCACTCACTCAAAAATACGCACAAGAAACGATGGTTGCTAATATCCAACATTGGACTCACGAAGTAATCACATTTGTGATTATCCAAACTACCGGAATTGCAATGGGATTTAAAATGGGAAAATGGAAAAAATATGTGAGAGATGAAACATCAGTCAGCACGGAATATATGATTGATGTCTTTACACATAACTATTTGAAAAACGCATTGAATAATATTAATAATCTCTACTATGCCTGTGGCGACTGGAATATGGTATTGAGTGGCTTGATGGAATGCGAAGCCTTGAAATCTGACGGCTTTGTTGAAAAGGCTATTAAAAAATATGGATATTCCAATTAAATTGTATTTTGTATTATAACCCCGTGTATATATTTATGTCTTTAAATGCTTTTATAAACTTAATTAATTGTATAACGATGGGGCGCTTGCCCTTTTTTACTTTTCGTTAAAACACTTAAATAAATGTATTATAGTATTATATAATATTTAGGAGAAATGAATCGAATGACCCAGACCGAGAAAACCGAATGGATTACCGAATTGGCCAAGTGCCGCTACAAGGTGCTTATGCGCGATCACATTCCACAGCCATATAAGAGCGCCGCTGACGAAGCCCGCGAAGCAACTCTCGCTTGGCGCGACGCTTGGAGGGCGGCGAGGGACGCCCGAATCCAATCCGCCATTTTGCGAAACCCCGCTTTTGGAATTATTTAGGAATATATATTTTTATGAAAGCAATATAAAAATATAGGTATAGTATATAGAAACCAGAACAATGCCCGCATCCGAAGCACAACTCAGAGCAACCAAAAAATGGAACGAGAAAAACAAAGAGCGCGTCGCTCAATATAAAGTCGATTGGATTGAAAACAATCGCGAAAAACATCGCGAATCTTGTCGAAATTCTATGAAAAGGAAATACGACGTTTTGGTCGAATTCAGAACCTTTAGGAAAATCCTTTTGGATTGATAAAAATTGAACGCCATAAATATTATTTTAAGGAAACTACTTAAAATAATTATCTTATAGAATTATATACAACCCCGACTTTAGCAAAATGACCTCTTCCAACACAATCGACTTCTGTAACGCCAACGATATTGAATGGTTTCCCATTAACCTTACCATTAATGGAGCCAAAAAAGACTTGAACCCGATAAACCATAAACTTTATAACTTCATTAGACCAGACCTCCACGATTTCTCAGATATGAATTTGATCAAGGCCAGACAGCACCTATACAAAACACAACCTGAACTTTTTACTCACCTATGTGTTAATACCAAAAAGGTGTTTCACATTGATATCGATACCAATGACTATAGCCAAGGCTTTGATAATATGATGTTTCATTGCCCATATTTCAAGTCGATGACCAAATCATATGGCCGACATATTTTCATCCGCGCCGAGAGCGATTTTGTTCCAGAATCAACCCGGATGCAATTCAGTAATGATGGAAAAGGCGAGGTAGAGTTGCTTTGCGGCCAGGGCTCATATGCGCCACTTGAAATGATAAATGCCGATAAGCCAATAATGACTTTTACAAGTGATAGTCTGATGGACTTGTTGGTAATAGAAAAAAAACGACCCAAAAGTCCAAATTCTGTTGTCGCGATTAATGCGGATACTACAACCGATTATGAAAAAATCAAAGAAATGAGTGAAATTATTTCAGACGACTATATTTGTAAAAAGGGATGTTATGATGTTTGGAAAAGAATTATTTGGGCGCTCCATTCAATGGGCAATGAATATCGTGAAATTGCTCATTCATTATCAAATCGTAAGGGGGCAGATTATGACTGTGATGTATTGAATAAACTATGGGATGATTGTAAAGGTGGAAGTATTAATATTACAACATTTTATCATTACGCCAAAATCAGCAATGAAACGAAGTTTAAAGAAATATGCGCAAAGTATTCTCCTCCATTAGATATTAGTTTGGATGAATTAACAGATATTTTCCAATGCGCCAAAAAAATCGCACCAACTATTAAAAAGACTTTGAAATTGTGTAATGAGGTTTGGTGGGTTTTGGGTGATAATCAATTATGGAAATGTATTAAAGACCCCGCCTATTACATCATTTTGGAAATCCGCAAATACATCGATTACTCTGAAAATAAGGTTGGTCGAAAGAAAATGATAGCCGAGGGTGAAGAAGCTGAGAAATTACATAAAATACGTATGGAATATATGAAGCATTACGAAAAAATTAATTCTCCATCATTCATATCATTGTGTAAATCATATTTGAAGGTTCATTTGTGCGACAATGATTTTGAAGATAAGTTGAATGTTAATCCTAATCAATTAGCATTTCAAAATGGAATTGTAGATTTGAAAACCGGTGAATTGCGACCCGGCGGCATTCAGTGGGACGACTATTTAACCGACACCATACGATACGATTATGAGCCGGCGAATCCCAATAAAACCAAAACATTGAAAGGCTATTTAAAACAAATTATGAATAACGATGATTCTCATTTGGAATATTTTTTACAGATTTTGGGATTCACATTCTTGGGGACGCCTCATCTTGAAAAGTCATTGTATTTTATGATAGACGGCACAGAGGGTGGTAAGGGTGATAATGGAAAAACATTTTATTTTGATATTTTGGATACTTTAATGCCCCATTATGTTTATAAATCGAAGGGCACCTTATTAGAAGACGGCAACACAAAAGTTCATAAACAATTGGTAATGACAAAGGGCAAGAGATTAGTTTGGACAGACGAGTTCAGTCGAACAAAAAAGATGAATGCCGAATTGATGAAGGAATTGGCTGATGGTAAAACAATTGAAAACGAAGTAATGTTTGGAACAAGTGATAAAATTTATCTTCAGTTTAAAATGTTTATTCTATCAAATTTTATGATTAAAATTGACCCCACTCAATCAGCCGTTTATAATCGTTATAAGCAGGCGTCATTTTGCTCTAATTTTGATAGGACGGGGAAACTGAAACAGTCGATTCCTGAGCAACTCAAATTCATAGCCGACCCCACATTGGGTGATAGAATAAAGAATGAATATCGTAATGAGGTTTTTGGTTTGATTGTAGAATACGCCAAAAAATACAATGGAAAGATTGAAATTCCAGAGAAGTTTTTGGGTGACGCAAAGCAGGCCCAGCTTAAAAATGATGAGTTCGGTTTATGGTTTAATGAGAATTGCGAGAACTCAGAAGGCCGTATTGGTATTGAAAAGTTGGAAGAATTAACAAAATTTAAAAGGGACTTTATTATTGAAGGAATGAGTCGTTTGGGATTCAAATATGATAGATTATTAAGAGGGTTTGGTAAATTGAATGGTAAAGATATTAGGGGTGGATTTGTAGGATGCTCGATAATAGATAATAATAAAGATGAAGATGGCTTGACTGATGATGAATAAAATAATAAAAGATTTAATTGTTTTTTATTATTAATAACTATATTAAATGCGCGGCACGCGCGGCACGCGCGGCACGCTATTTTACAAAGTATTCTCTTATGAGGGTATTTCTTAGGGGAGGTGCAAAACAGCGTGCCGGGCGTGCCGGCGTGCCGGGGCATTCTCCCTTAACCGGACCTCCCTCTCCTTAATTAAACGGAATTCCCCGGCTACTCGAAGTAGTATGACGCTGGTTTGCCGCTGCGTGCTGACTCACTTAATGCGATTGCGACTTGTTGTCGCTGTGCTTCTGCAGCGGTTGTAAATCCTGTTTTTGAAAAGCGTTTTCCTGAGGCGGAATCAACGACGAACCATCGATATCTGATGCGAACTATTTTATACGGCATTATAAGATAGTATGATATTATTTGAAAATCTGGTAAATGAAAAAGCCAAGGATGGTTAAGATCGCGGCCACACCAACAATTTCTAAAACAGCTTTAAAATTCTGCTGTTCTTTGTTGTAGTAATCGACGATACTAAATGAGCGGTCGATGGACATAGGTGCGGGTTCGCGGCATTCGAGGTCATTGACGTGTGGGTCGTTGGATTCCATTATATATAATAGGAGGAAAAAAGGAAAGGGCGAGGGAAAACGTAGTTTGCCCTAATAGGAGGAAAAAAGGAAAGGGCGAGGGAAAACGTAGTTTGCCCTATTAGTCCGCGAAATAATAAATGGGCTTGGGTGGCGCATCGACCTTTGGTGTATGAACCTTAAACATCGACTTGTTCATCTGCGACTTAGTATCTCGGGTGGGAATCGCAACGTTTTTTGGTGGGGGAGAGGGTTCTTCTTCCTCGCTGTCGGATTCCTCGATGATGATGGTCTTCTTCTTTGGCTTCTTGCGTTTCTTGACGATGACGACCTCCTCCTCGGATTCGCTGCTTTCCTCATAAACGACTTTGGGTTCCTTCTTTGCCTTGATGGGTGGGGGTGGAGGCGCGGCCTTTTTCGCGGCCTTCTTGGGTTGGGCTGCTGCCTCTTCTTCGCTGACGTCCTCCTCGGTGGTCTCATCAACCACAGGCGGGGCTTTGGATTTAGGCTCACCATTAAGTTTCTCTTTGACGGCCTGCAGTATAATCTTCTTGCGCTCTTTGTCTGGATCAGGTGCTCGCCCGGTTGCTGCAGCCTGCCTCTCATCACGTTTAGCGGCTTGAATCGCCCTCGCCTTTTCGAATGCTGCGATTTGCGCCTCGCTGCGTGGTTTTTTTTGTTTGGTCAAACCGGCGTCATCCGCTGCATCATCAGACTCATTTTTGTTGCTCATTATAATTATAATATAGAGGGAGATAAAAAAATGCCCTAAATGCTTAATTAAATGTTTCCGTAATGTATATAGAATGTCCCTTTTAATAACAGAGGAAACCAATAAAGCGGTGCCTAAGACCAAACCAATTAAGGAGACTATGGATATATTCGTGCCTGATATTCCCGTTGGTTTCTCGCGAAGAAATGGAGCAATTACCCTCTACATAGGTAGTGGTGGATCGGGGAAATCGAGTTTCCTTTTAAACCAGATGAAGACGGTGTATAAAAAAAAATTCCATCATATCCACTACTACTGCCCTGCGGCGTCATTTCTCAGCGTGGCGAATCACCCATTTAAAAACCACGACAAAGTGCATCACGAATTTGATCAAGAAGAACTGATGAAACTGAAAGATGAATTGACGGAAATCAAAGAGTCGCGTGATGATGACGATGAAAACGAATATACGTTGGTAATTATAGACGATTTCGCAAACAACCTGAAAGACAAGGCGCTGCTGCGCGAACTCAACTCAATGCTAATCAAGGCGCGCCATTTGAATTGTTCATTCATATTCACGGTTCAGTCATACCTCTATTTTCCAAAAATTTTGAGGAAGCAACTTACGTGGGCAAGTATCTTTAACGGTGTTCGCAATAAGGAAGAATTAGCAACAATTACCAAAGAGCTCATTAAAATGAAAGAAGATGAGATGAAACAATTATATGACTATGTGTTTGATGCGCCGTATAATCATTTAGACATCGATCTGTTTGAAGAAAAGTTCTATAAAAACGGCAATCCTCTAACTATCGCCAATAAATAGTTGTAAAAATCTCAAGATAATATAAAACTATGCCGATGAAAAGCGAATCGATACAAATATACTTGAATAGCCGGTATGCTACACAATATGTGAATGATAATATAGCAAATGCGATTTACAATCTGCCGGTGATAGAAATCCCCGACGGCCATCATATTTACTTGTCGCTTCAAAATGCGAGCATCCCGTATTCATTTTATAGCATAACGAGTGAGGACAATACATTTTCGTGGGGTGTGGTTACTGGGTCGGTATTCGAATACACCGTGCCGCCGGGTAATTATAACGTCACCAATCTGGTTGCGCTTTTACAATCACAGATGGGGTCGGCCTATACGCTGACGTATAGTAGCATTACGGCGAAAATCACAATAACGCATACTACAAATGAATTCATTATATATGCGGGGTCATTTAACCACGTGATAGGCTTTAGCAAATCAACGAATACAACGTCGTCGAGTCGAACGCTCATAAGTCGCGACTGTGTGAATCTGAATCAAATAAGGGCGCTGAATATAGAGGTGAATTTTCCTACTTACAATGTGAATATTGCTCAACCTTATAATCAGAATATTTTAGCAACAATTCCAGTGGGGGTGTCTCCGTTTAGCATAATTACATATGAGAATACAAACAATTACAGAACGAATTTGTATGTGAATAAATTGGATGAGATACAAATCCGCATCATTGATAATAATGGTCTGTTGGTTGATATGAATGGAATCAATTACCAGATGTGCCTTCAAATCGATTGTGTAGATTTCCGAGACTAAATAGGGCAAACTACATTTCCCTTACCCTTTCCTTTTTAAGGCGGGTGAGGCACTCCCCTTTTATTTTCTAATGATACAATATAAATGCTCGGACACAAGAAAAGTTTAGGAAATTCGATGATGGGACACAAACTCGCGATGGGTTCGGCAATGATGGGTCACAAAATCCCCTTTAATGAAATCCCCACCGCCAAAAAAGTTGAAGAGGCGCTTCAAAGAAAAGTTTCGGGTGGTTTAGAAAGAAAACGATAAATCGTTTTTAAACGTGTTTTTATAAAATTATTATCTCTAATAAGTTTATACAATGTCCTTACCCCAGAACCTGAAATTCCAGTCGAAAACTGAGTCCGCACCTGCACGAAGATTTTTATCCCAGATACAACCGCAAGGCGGCACAACTTTTGCGCAATCTGAGACAATCACTATCAATTTGCCCACGAGAGCCAACACTGCCCTTATCCCCTCCGAGTCCTATTTGAAGGGAACCCTCAATTTGGTCGTCAGTTCGGCCACCACTGCTACCACACTCGAGTCGTGTGGCTTCCACGCTTTTATCCAGAGAATTCGTAAAGGTGCGAATAAATGTTCATCCAAAAGATGAGCAAGTCCTATTTAGGGCAACACATCCAAATTGCGGGAAACCCCTCAAGGTATGAAATACTAAACCATAGTGGAAACATTATGGTGGCTTATGCTAACAACATAAGGTATAGTAATAAGTTTCATATTATAGGGCAATCCGCAGCCAGTCTTCTAAGTCCGTTATGATAGGATATGAAGGCGGTTCAACGACTAAATGCCTGTGGGCGTCAAATGACGGTCTAATCAACCTGATGACGCATAAGATATAGTCTAGTCCCACCCGAGAGGGTGCATACCCCATTTAAAAAGGTATGACGCTTAACAAGAGGAAATGCTTGTTAGTTATAGCGTGGTATATTCCGTGGTCTTTCACGGCTCAAATTTACTCGAGGATATTGATAACTACCATCAATTAAGCAAGATCCTCTACGATTACCAGGTTCCCGAAGATTCGGTTAAGGGCCGCTTTGCTGTAACATCTGGAACCAACCCCGATTATTCCGTTTTACAGGCCGCCGCTGCTGGTGATGTCTTGAATGCTGCCTCCGTCAATCGAGGCCGCGCTCTCGGCGTTCTTGGCGTTGCTACTCACTCTTTCCCATTCGCCATCAACTTGGTTTCTGTCGTTGGTTCCCTGGCCGGTTCTAAGTATTTGCCGCTTTTCGAGCTCACCGCTGCACCGTTAAGATTAGAGATCGTTTTACAATCGAATGCTGCTCGCGCACTGATGAACAGAGGCGGAACAATTGCTTCTTACAATATTAGTCAGGTGAATTACTGTGGAGAGTTCTTGGAATTGCCCGATTCCGCCGTCCAGGCAATCAAGGCCGGTTCTTCAAGCCCCATGCAGATGGTTCTGCCCAGTTGGAGATCATACACCAACTCAGCCACCATCCCTGCTGCTACCCAAACTGAGGTTTCTTTCCCCATCCCCGCCAAGTTCAGTTCATTGAAATGCCTCTTGGTGGCGACCCGAAGCAATGCCGCCACCGGCGTAGATTCTCAGTTCCCTATGTCTCACTGCGCATTCGGAAACGGAACCGCTAACGTCAATCGCGGCCCACTTTTTAGAATTGGCGCCGACGTCCTCCCATCGACGGCACCTATCACCCACGCCGAGATGTATTCAGAGGCTCTCAAATGCTTTGGTTCAATTGCTGACCTACAGAACCAGCCCAGTATCACCCTGTCGGCATACACTCTCGATGCCCCTGTTGCGGTCACCAATATCAATACCGCATCTACAACTGAATCCGGTGATTTCGTCATTGGAATCGACACTGAGGTGTATCAAGGCACTGCCGGACAGTCCATTTTTAACGGCACGAACACTAACACATCTGATATCTACAGTATCGTAAATTACTACTCTGCTGGTGCTATCACTGCCCTCCAAACCGCATTTGCCTGCTACGATCAGGTGCTTGTAATGGAAAATGGCGTTGCATATGCCCGCTATTAAGACTGGTGTATTTGCCCTCCCTATGTTTAGCACATTATAATAAAAATCTATGTTTATTATAATAATGGATATCGAAATAGCGAAATTATGGCTCAATAGTGGGTCACTTACAACAACCCCATCGAAAACAGGAGTAATAAGTGCCGATAATATGACTGTGACGTTCAACTTTGATTTGAGAATAGTTCTTGGCGAAACGCTGTGGACGAAATACAAGTATTTCAAAATGTATATCAATGATACATATCCATTCACTTTAGGTGGTATAACAACCCTTTTTCAAAATGGTCTGAATCTGATTCAGTCGTCATATCAGGGTAAACCACCGGGATTTCAAACGGCGATCGACGAACAGAATCTATATGCTACGGGTGGTAATTACCCGCGCCAATTTAATCGCTCCTCAAACACGAGAACATTTGTAATGATAAAACCCGATGCGAACAATGTCCAATTGACGCTTCAATTTGTAAATGAATCAGGTATACCAGCAACAATAACACAGCGTGTTTTCTTTTTGGCTTTTGTGCCGATAGATGACACTAAGATTTATAGAAGTCCATACACAATGTTGTATCAAAACGAGCAGGTTAATTTCACATTGAGCGGAACCATTTTACCAGCTGGGGGTGCTGCCGCATCAAATCAGTTTGGGTCAAGAGATGCTAATTTTAATGTTTTTACATTTACCAATATCAATATGAGGAATATTTTAGGCAGTTTGTGGGATAAATATGACAAGTTTAATTTGATATGCAATTCAATTGGAATGCAAGGGACAGGGGCAACAATGACCGACGCAACCCGTCGTATGTGGTATGAAATGGAAGGTCTTCAATTTATAAATAACTTACGGGTCACAACAGGATATAAACAAGGAAACGGATTTACACAGCAATTCTTTTATACTGAAACCTTTACAAATGATTGTGAATATGGAGAAGCACCAATGTCTATTAATACATTTCGCAAACCCGAGAGTGAGAATGTTAGTTTAACCTTTTATTGTTGGTGTTCTGCTAGTGGGGGGTCAATCCAAACAGTCCAATTAAACGCGCAAACCTTTACATTTTCAGTAGTCGGCGTCAAAGAATAATATCCGGATAATATAAATGCTATCAGACAGTGCTTCACTTATATTATCTACGAAATCGACGGTTAATCCATGCACGATTAACGCGCAAAAGACGGCATTCACATTTAACAATATTGATATGAAAAATGTCATGGGAGAGATGTGGGATAAATACGACCAGTTCGCATTGAAGGTGGTATCTTATTCAGTAGAAGGGGCTGTGGCAACCACATTCACACAGCAAGGACACATAACATACAATTTGAGAGGTTTAGAGTGGTCGAATGTGATATATGAAACAACAGGGTCAAATATGAATAAAGAATGGGTGCCAGTTGTCTATGCGTTTTTAACACCTGCCACAGCAGCATTAAATCCATTAATAATAAATACAGGGTGGTCTTTCAATTTCAAAAAAGGAAACAGATATGAAAACTTTGAGTTTGCTTTGGCGTCTAGTTATTTCACTAATGCGAGTGAGTTTGGTGTATATGCTGCTGGAAACAATTTCAATAATGTTGAGTTTCACTTTCTATTTGAACCAGTGATTGCTGGAAAAATGAATGAGTGTGCTTTTTATGGATTCAATTCTACACCATCAGCACCCTCAATAAACTCAATAAAACGAATTGTAAGTGCTGATAGAACTGAATATTCATATCCCGATTTCAACATGCGAAGATTGTGTAATTTATTTTGGGATAAACACGATGATTTCGAAATACAAATGGCTATGTCATCTATAAATGGAACAGGAGCAAACACAGGTGATATTCGTATTACACCCGTTCAAATGAGCGGACTCAATTTTGTAAATAATGGAACAAAACAAAGTAACAATACGGACCAACTCAATTTATCAACTGAAAACGCATTGATAGGAACAATCATAAATCCAATAAACACCACCTCATATTTCGTTAATATGGCTTATCCAGTTGCCCCGGTGCAGTTCAAAAAAGACAATGATAATGTCCCGCTAAAAATTGCGTTTCGTAATAGCGAAAATACAGGTCCAACTGTTGCGGCAGGCTATACTTCTTTAACAAGACCATTCATTCAAATAGCGTTTTTCGTGAAACCCATTTACGAGGTGGAAAAGGCGACCCTCAATATCAACCCGTGGGGACTTACAACGACGGAAACCAACTTGGGAGTGCGTGATACAAACTACACCACATTTACCCTGAAAAACATTGATATACGAAAATTGTGTCAATCCTTTTGGGATAAATATGACCGTTTCAATATCTTCCTAACCCAAACTACTTCTTTTACGACATCGCTTAATTCTAGTGGAGGTTATCGTCTTGAAATAGAAGGATTTGATTTCATACCCCAATTATCATTGACAAATACAAGACGACAGAACCAATCTGCAACACTCGGGTCAGTATCAACATTTGTAAATGCGAATGAGGTCGTATCAAATGGAACAATGGCATCACTTATGACAACTTTTTATAAAACCAAAAATGTGGTGGATTTGAAACTAAGTGCGTTTACCTTAAATGCTGGTGCTTTCGCCGCCCCTGATAGACCCCTCTTAGGCAATTTCACATTTACAATCGTAGGAGTGAAAATGTAATTAAACAAATATTTTGGATCCCTTAATGTTTTCCACATTGTGTGCGTGAAAAGCGTCGATGGCCCCCGCAAGCGCAACCTTCTTGACGTCGCCGCTCAATAATGCGGGCAAAATGGTGCTGGTATGTGGATTTGCGAGTGTTTTCACAGCGGGGTTCCATGCGGTTGTTCCTGATACGACGTCACCAGCGGTTCGAAAGATATTGCGGTTTGGCCCGCCCTTCACGGATTGACCAATTGTTGAACCTGCGTCGAGCGCATAAACTTTATCACTATTCTTGGCGATGTCCTGGACGATGCGGCCACCGAGGGAATGCCCTGTGATGGCGGTCTCGGCGGGGGCGTATTTCGCTTTGGCGGCTTTCAGAGTTTCGTCGGCCTGTTTGTAACGGTCAGTATCCTTGAATCCACCGAGAACATTTTCATATCCACGGTCAAATCCCTTTCTCCAGGATTCAGGCAACAATTTCTCAATGCCGCGCTCGATGATGGGTTTGCCGGCGTTCTTCTTAATTCCCAAAGCCAATTTCAGGTCGCTATTCACCCAGTCGCCGACAGTATGCGATCCGGTCACGTTGTATAGGAGCTTCTTGGTTTCAGGGTTGTAATAAACCTGCTGATTGTCGTTGCTGAGTCCCTTGTCGATCTGGTAGCCGTATTTGGCCATCTCGCTGCCCTGTTTCGATTCAGAAGGTAAATAACCCACCCTCAAAGTATCGTAAAGTGTTGGTCTTGGTGTTGAACTGTTTCGCATTATATATATAATATACATATAATTCAAAGTGGGGCGGCACTCGCCTTAATTTCAATCTCTTCTAAAGGGGTTAATTTGATTGCGTTATTTCGCCAATCCTCGACCATATAATAGAGGCACGGAAACTGTTCCAATAACCCAGGGAATGCGCGCTCAAACCTCTTCTCATAATATTCAATGTTCAAATGTTCATTAACGGCAAACATATTAGGGGTATAAGTGAAATTATTCTCAGGAAGCGCAAAAATGAGGGAATTAGGAAGGTTTTCTAAATCGAAAAATATTTCTCGGACGTTTTCTTCAACGAACTCAGACATTATATAATATAGGAAGATGTTTTATTGTGGAAGATTATACTCATCCAATATCGTATTTATAGCTTTAAACATTTTGATTTTGCTTCCAAGAATTGCACCATTAATGGGATTTTGAGTCCTGTCGGCTAACATACGATAATATTCTTCCATCTGAGGGCGAGTGGTGCCCCTCTCTGGTGGGGGTGCGGGCAATCCGAAATCGGCGGCAACAATAACACGTTTATTTCTAAGATCGGCGCTGCGTGGAATCCCCTCGCGAATTTTCTCAATCGGTTGAAAACTGCCGCCACCAGTTAAAGGTGTTTCCTGCTGAACCGTAATAGGTTCGTCTTCGATCTCGGCAAATGCGACACCCTCCGGCAATTCACTCTCTTCTTCTTCCGTCGCAAAAACTTCGGTTGTCCTTTTCTCTTCGTGAGGAGGTGCGTCCGGACTTATACTTTGTTTGAAACTCTCTTCTTTTACATCGGGCAATTCAATTACAGATGCGCTCTGTTGGAAACCGGTTGATTGTTGTGGGGGGGAACCGCGGAAACGTCCCATTGCTGAAAAAACCTGAGGGGAAGTCTGTATATCTTCTAAACGTTGTTGTTGAACCTCGGCTCTCAATGCAGCAACGACGGCATCATTGCGACGTTGAATATCCTCAATCTGACTGGGTGAAGCACCCTGAGGCGCAAGAAAAACATTCGGAATGGTTTTCGTATAACCGACCAAATCACTACTTTGACGAATGGAATCGGGAGGGGCAACTCGACGTGCTTTTTTCTTTTTCGATTTCAAGACACCAAGTTTAGAGAGTTGGTCAAGCATCGAAACGATGGAATCGGTTTTCACCTCAATATGATTATAGTTGGTGTTCCGATTGGTAGGAGTTTTTGTCGGCATTATAAAATATCAGTATATTTTATTATGAGCATTAACAATTTAGAATTCACATCTTACAATTATTTATCGAATCTCAGTGCTATTAATGCGGATGAGGTAAATACGGATATTCTTACTAAATCTGACCCGGATATAAGCGACCTCCAATTTGATATGTTAGAGGGGTTGCGAACCAACCTCACAATACAACAGCAAATCGATGGTATAACAGCGGAATTGGGATTGCTTGGATTCTGGGGGGCGTTTTGGAGCACGTCTGACCAAACAAATGCCGGCGCAACAAGCGTCAATTATATGACGGTGAATAACAGTGACGCCAGTAATAATCAAGTTCAAATAGGCGCGACATCGTCTCAAATAAAGGTTTTGAATGCGGGCATATATAATGTTCAGTTCTCGGCGCAGTTTGATAAAACGGATGCAGGCAAAGATGATGTGAGTGTATGGTTCTTGAAAAACGGCGTCAATATTCCGGACTCAAACAGTATTTTTTCATTAGAAGGTAATAATGATAAACTGATTGCGGCGCTGAATTTTATGGTCAATTTGGGTGTTAATGATTATATTCAAATAGCGTGGGCGTCAGCAGATTTGGATTTGTCTCTACACTTCGATGCGGCAGGAACATCACCGACTCGCCCGCAAACCCCGAGTGTGATTATAACGCTTCAACAAGTCGCGAATAATATTGCCGGGCCCCAAGGCCCCCAAGGGCCACAGGGAGAAGAAGGTCCGATAGGTCCGCAGGGAGACGAAGGCCCAGAAGGCCCACCAGGCCCGGCAACAGATGGCCCCGTTGCATACAGCGCCCTCGCATTAGCAACTACGACGGCAGCGGGGTTAGCAGCGTATATCACAACCAATAATGCCTCACAAGCGATTCAAGACGCACAGATTGCTGCGCTTCAAGGAGAAGACAACGACATTGATAACCGCATCGATGATTTAGAAGTGAAAACGACAGACCAAAGTTGGGGATCTCTTACGGGAACAACATTTTCAACAAAGGTAAATGTGGGTGGAGCAGTTACATTAAATACAGGTTCAGCATCAACATTTGATGATGGACTCTCAGCATCGGCGGCAATCACATCAAGTGCGGGCACATCACAGTTTTCATCATTGTTGATAAATACCACCGCAGAGGTTACTAATGATTTCACAATAACAAATGGGACACAATTCATAACACGCGATACCTTAACCGCAAGTAAGAAGTTGGTTTTTTATGATAATACAACAGGCAACGATTATGATTACCTTGGCTTCTGGACGGACTCGGGTGCGGCGTCAAAGAAGTTCTTGAATGCGGAAATCGATGGTGTAGCAGGATCGGCGTTCCAATGGTATGCTGGGGATGGAGCCGGGACATCAAGAACCCTTCTTAAACAAGTGACCTCGGCGGCCGAAATCGGATTCACACCATCCGCCAAGTTTTTGAAGACAACTGGATTTTCACAGGAAATCGCACTGGTAAAAGATGCTCCGAATAATATTGTTAGAATTGATATGCTGGGGGATACAACAGGAGCGAATGAGTATGATGGACAAATCATACAAGAATTAGGAAATGGAGTAGATGATAATAGAGGCACCATGACGATTCAAAGTGGTGGACTAGCTATTAATGCTCTAAGTGCAGGACTTAATATTCAAGCGACCACCTCAACCTTGATTCAATCAGGGACAACAACCACCTTAACCAGTGGGGGTGAAACTGAAATCAACTGCACGATACTGGATATAAATGCGTCGGGTGTAACCACAATTAATTCTGTAGGAGGTATGACATTGACAGAAACCAATGCGAACAGCGATATATTAATAAGATCGAATAATGGAGATGTTAATCTGAGAGGAACTGATATTGGTATAGAATCAACAACAGGTGATATAACACTTACCTCAGAAGCATACACTACAATTAATTGTGCGTCACTGGATATAAATGTAACGGGGCTGACTACATTTGATACACAAGGAATAACGATTACAGGAACAGGAGCAGGGGCACAGCCCGATGTAATATTAACTAATCCGACAAGCGGGGTATTTCAAATCTCTTCTGCTACGGACCAAGATTTGCTTTTGGGAATAAATGGTGCTGCAGATTTTTACGTTCAATCAGACAGGTCTGTATTCATTGAAGGAACAACGGGAGATATTACTTTGACATCAGGTGCTATTACTACAATGACAAGCACAGGTGAAACAGAAATCAATTGTTCCATTTTAGATATTAATGCTTCGTCAGCAATCACAATTGATACTGGAACAACAATAACTTTAACAAGCACACAGGAAACAGAAATCAATTGTGATACACTCGATATCAATGCGACATCAGCAATCACACTTGATACTCCAACAACAATAACTTTAACAAGCACACAGGAAACGGAAATCAACTGTTCCACTTTTGATTTAAATGCGACTGGCGATGTAACCATAACAACAACAACAGGTCATATTGAGATTGACGCGGGAACAGGAAAAGATGTAAATGTTACTGGTTGCGACCAATTCAAAGTGACAACTGAATCAACGAGTGCGGTTCCCGCATTCCAGCATATATCTGCTGTAACGACAAATGATTGTATGAGGTTACAATCAACGGGCGGATATGACATCAGAATTGGTGAAGGTTCAGCAACAGAAGGTATCGTAATTTTGGGAGTTGATAGTGGAACATCATCAATAGATAGCAATGCGTCTTCTCTAACTGTAAGAAGCGATGCGGTTCTAACACTTCGCGGTGATACTTCTGTGACCACAACATCTACTACAAATATAAATACTACTGGTTCAAATGCGACCAACATCGGAAACGCATCAAGCACGACAACGATAGGTGGTCCAACAACAATCAATGGAAACACAACTATCAATGTAGATAATACTTTTAATCTGATGCCAACCGCAACCATTATTACAACTGTGAGTGCTACTGTTCCAGCAGGGTTTTTATATTGTAACGGTCAAGCAGTTAATAGAGTTGGAACATATGCCCGGTTGTTCGCAGCCATTAATACTACATTTGGAGCAGGTAATGGTTTAACCACATTTAATGTTCCCAATTTCCTTGGAGCCTTTCTTCGTGGTGCTTCAACGCAAACAGTCGGTGGTGTTACTTATGGTGGCGCAGCAGTTGGAACAGCACAGCAGGACGCAGTATTGAATCCGCTCTACGCATCGAACGAAGGATATTTTAATACTACATCAGGTGGTGCTACTCGTGAATGCGTATCGCGTAATAGAATTACAGCTGACCCTGTAGATACTAACACCGGTATATTACCAAGATTCGACAGAACCGCCACGGAAAATCGCCCATTCAATTATACAGTTTATTATTATATCCGCTATTAATATAATGGACGTCGATTCAATTATTGAAATTGCCCTGGAAAACCAACTGAGTGATTTATGTTTGAAATACTATTTAGAACCTCACCCACAAATTAAGAACCATATTTATGAAAATGAGATACTTCCGCTTTATAAAAAAATAAACAAGATAGAGTAAAATAAAATCTTAATAGAGGTTATAATGTCGGCATTTACTTTCTTCAAACCGGCGAATGGACTTTGGAAGGAGGCGAAAGTCGCCAAGGTTCATTCGCGCATTTTACAAAGACTCACGGATCTACCCACCGAAGTGCGGAAGGATAGACACAATATGGAATTCCTGTCTCTCGTATGTAATATGATTGAGAACAGTGGAATCGAAAATGGTAAAAAGAAAAATGAGAAACTCAAGATCGATAAGAAGAGTTTGCTCGTTCAAATATATTCATCTCTATTTGGAAACTTGAGCGCAGCTGACTGTGAGTTGCTCAGCAAGAATATTGATTTCCTAATTGATAATGACCACGTAATAAAGTTGGCGTCGTGGAAGATGACGGCGATGGGAATCGCTGAATGGTTTAAGCGAAAGGTGCTTTGAATAATTGGAGAGATTAAGGAGTGGTTGATTGGTTATGTTCAGGATTATTTAGTTAATAGGTTTTTGAAATCCGCGAGTGCGTCGGGCAGCCTGATATTTGCGGTGAATACGCTGATGTCGATTGATCTGATGTTTGTGGTGCGCACTATACTTACTTACTATGGTTTAGGTAATTATTTGAGCGTGATGTTTTGGATGGCTCTGATATTATAAATCCGCTGTGAGAATGGAGCGGAGCGAACGCAGTGAGCGAATTAATGGAATTATGCAGTGGTTAAACACCAATTTAAGCGGTTAATTAAGATAATGGCCGTTTAAATTAACCCCTGACTATATTAAAATATTTTAATATAGTTATTAACTAACTTTTGAGTCGTTTAATTAAAGTTTTGGCTTAAATTAGCGTTTAACCACCCTGAAAACCCGCTTTGTATGGTCGCTTCGCGCCCCCCGCTGCATATTACACGTCAAAACGTTTGCGGTATGCTCGGATATTTTCCTCAAGCGAAGTCGAGTCACCCCACAGCAACCAGCGGCTCAGTGCGCCTGGTGAATATGGATCCTCCCAGTTCTCTCTCCCACTTGCGCCGTGCCTTGCGATATATGCTGCGCGCTTTGCTTTATCCCCGTGGTCGATATATGTTTGCCCAAGCATCTGTCCGAAATGAACTTTGCTTCCGAACTTGAATATTGCTACATACCGTTTTCCCTTTCTGTTAGAACTCTCTACTTTCATTATAGAATATAAACAGAAATTAATTTCGCCCTTAAGTATATAATGGATTTCAAAGACGACATTACTAAAGCTAAACCAAATATCAGCGCCGGTTCGCTCAAGACATACAACTCCCTCCTTCGAAGTATTTACAAAGCCGTTTTTAAAACCATGGACAAACCCGATGTGAAAATGTTTAGCAAACACTCCGACGACATTCTAAAATTCTTAGAGGAGAAACCTTACAACGTTCGCAAGACATACCTCGCAGCATTGGTCGCTGTCGCGCCCTTGGAAGATTACAAGAAGATGATGCTTGAGAATATCCGCGAGTATCAACAAGAACAATCCAAGTCTGAGCTGACCACCAAACTCGAGAACTCCTCTATTTCAAAAGAAGAGATTGATGAACTCGCCGAGAAGTTGCGACACAACGCCGAAGTGCTATACAAGAAGAAGACTCACCGTGTTCCCGACCTGATGGATATTCAGAACTACATTATTCTCAGCCTCTACTACGGACACATTGTTCCGAGAAGGGCTTTGGATTATGTGGAACTTTTATATCAGAACTACAATCCCGAGACCGACAACTACATCGACTTCAAGAAGAACCGCTTTGTGTTCAATCGTTTTAAGACCGCAACCAAGATGGGCAAGGAACTGAAAGGGCAGCAAGTGCTCGACATCCCGCCGGCTCTTATGAAGATTCTCAAGAAGTGGGTTGCCCTCATTCCCAAGGAAGTTGATAGTCTATTATTCAATTCCAATCTCGAATCGCTTTCCAATGTGACTCTTAACCAAAGACTAAATGCTTTGTTCGGGGGCGCCAAGTCCGTCAACAGTTTGCGTCATTTCTATCTCACCTCTAAGTATTCCGATTTGATGCGCGAGACGGAGGCAATGAGCAAAGAAATGTCTGATATGGGAAGCTCTGTTGCTCAGGCTAAGGTGTATATCAAAATCAACGATAAGGAGAAAGAATGAAACTGATATAAAGAAATACATAATGATATATTATAATATGAAATACATCATTTACAAGATTCAAATCAAGGATTACATCTACATCGGTTCGACACAGAATTTCACTATTAGAAAGGCCGCTCATAAAAAAAATTGTAATAATGAAAATGAACAGCGTCATAATTGTTTAGTCTATAGAACTATTCGGGACAATGGTGGATGGGATTGTTGTTCGATGGTTCCGATTAAAGAAATAGAGGTGGAATCAAAACGTCACGCTGAAATGGTTGAGGAAGCGACTCGTGTTGAATATAATGCTCAGATGAATACAAGGCGCGCTTATCAAACTGAAGAGGAACTAAAAGAGTATCAGCGCCAATACAATCGAACTGATTCATGCAAAGAGACTAGGCGGCAGTATTATGAAAATAGAAAAGAAATAATTAAAGAATATAATAGATTACGGTATTTAGCAAGAAAAGCAAAACTTGCGGATTCTCCCGAAATTAAAGTATAAATACAGTATGTGGGACAAAAAAACCAAAACAAAAAACAGAGCTCCTCCCCAAGGCAAAATTAGCGCCCACACACAAAAAACAAAGATTAATAATTCTTTGTTTTTTTATTCAATTCTTAGCAGTTGAGTCCAGTTTAGGTAATTTCGATACAACCCTCGACAATACTATCTTTACTTGTTCTGGTGGAACATCTACTGCATTCCTCAGGTCAAGCCTGTCGCCCCAATTCCATGTATATCCATTCTTTAGTTCAAAGGCAAACATCTTGTTTATCTCCCTGGTTGATTTCGCTTTCTCCGCTTTGGTGGGCATTTATATATTGAAGCGACATTTTAAATGCGTCCGCCCTTTTTTGTATTTCCTCTAAACGTCGTTCAATCAGTTTCCTCTTCCGTTCAATGACCGCCGTCTTTTGTTTCTTCTCTTTTGGTTTAATAACAAGGTCATTGTATATTCTCGGCCGACCACGCTTTTTCGTTTCAACCTCTATTATTGTTTTATTTTGAATCATTTTTTGTATTACCTTTTTATTTTGAACATACAATTCTCGATACTTTTGTAGCACCCAATCTCTGTTATCAGCATAATATTGTTTCATATAAGCCGTTCTATCCTCCATTCTTATATATTAGGGCGATTTGTTTAAGTCGATTTTTTGTATAATCATCCAAGCAATTTTCATTGTCTTTAAATTCTTTTATAATGTTCTGTAATTTACTTTTCGTCGAAACTACTTAAATAAATGTGTTATAGTATTATATAATATTTAGGAGAAATGAATCGAATGACCCAGACCGAGAAAACCGAATGGATTACCGAATTGGCCAAGTGCCGCTACAAGGTGCTTATGCGCAACCACATTCCACAGCCATATAAGAGCGCCGCCGACGAAGCCCGCGAGCAAACTCTCGCTTGGCGCGACGCTTGGAGGGCGGCGAGGGACGCCCGGATCCAATCCGCCATTTTGCGAAACCCTCATTTCGGAATTATTTAGGAATATATATTTTTATGAAAGCAATATAAAAATATAGGTATAGTATATAGAAACCAGAACAATGCCCGCATCCGAAGCACAGAAACGAGCCCAAAAAAAATGGTATGATAAAAACCGTGAAAAGTTCAATGAGATTTGTTATAAATGGAGAGACGGAAACGAAGAATATCGACTCAAACAACTCGGATACGCCAAAAAATACTACGACCGCAAAAGAATCATCAAGAACGAATTCAAGATTTTATGCGCGATTGAAATCATTTAGGCAAATATAAAAATGATTGAATAAATATTATTTTAAGGAAACTACTTAAAATAATTATATTATACTAATATATACCCCCGTTTAGCAAAATGACTTCCACTTCCTCTGAACCCAAAATTTTCAACTGGCGATTGAACCCCGACGACTACAAGACCACAATTTTCGACAAGAAAAAAATGACTGAGCACACTAACATTAAAATGATTTACGGTTTCATCAAGAATAATTTAGGTATCGCATACCAAGGTATTAAACGATACGAAGGAATCCCTTACAAGACCGAGATAGACCAAATGATAAAATACAAAGAATGTTTTAATAAAAAGACGAAAAATTTCCAGGTTTCATTTCAACTTCCCAAACATAAATATGGTCGAATTACGCCGTGCAGTCACGCATCGCTATGTGTATATCACAGACCGACTCGCCATTCACTCTGTAAAGACGTGTATAAAGACATCGATATGGTAAATGCGCATCCGACCATTTTTGCTGCGATTTGCTCTCAACACGGCCTTGATGTTCCCGCTTTGAAAAATTATACTCAAAATCCGAAAGAAATTCGTGAAATGATTATTGAGCATCACGGTGTTTCAAAGGATACCGCAAAAATGTTGCCGCTTACTCTTATGTTTGGCGGATCATACGCTGGTTGGGTTAAAGAGAATAATGTAATTAAAAATGAGAATTCCAAAATCAAAGAAATAAGTCAGATTGAATCTGAAATGAAGCAAATTATTGAAATTGTTTATTCAAGCAATAAAGATACTATTGAAAAAATGGTTTTAAAACACGATTCCGATAAATGGAAAACCGTCGATGAAAAGAAGCGCGGTGTTATGGCCTTATGGGGTCAGTCTATCGAGCGACTTTTACAAGAAACTACCGTATCATATTTGGTAGAAGAGAAGGGATTCGCCATTGAGAATATTGTTCCTTGCCAAGATGGATTTATGATTTTGAAAGAATTATGGTATGATAATATTTTGAATGATTGTGAAAAGGTGTTATTTGATAAGTTTGGAATTCAACTTAACTATGTCGAAAAACCATTTGACGAGGCAATTGAAATTCCACTTTACGAATGCGATAAGACCGATGAGGAATGGATTGATTCACTTTCAGCAAAAAAACTAGCTGACCGATTTTTGAAAGAATGGGGCAATTATATTATTATGGAAAATGATCAACTTTATGTTTTCAGAGAACAGGACGGTATTGGTCGTTGGTATGACGAAACAACTAAAAAAGTAAAAATGACTTTGTATATTAGTGAGGACTTATACAATATTATTGAATGCGAAATTAATTCAGCTATTGAATTATCTGATAATATGAGGAATCTTCTTCTTAAAGAATTGAGAAATATGACGTGTAAAGGCGGCGCTTTCAGTGATATTATTCGGCTTATTATTCCAAAGGTAAAAGTTGTAAAAGAGTTATTTAATAAAAAAGATTATTTATTGGGCTTTGAAAATGGTGTAGTAGATTTAACAAATCGCGGGTTTCGAAATTATCAGTTTGATGATTACATGACTATTAGCACTCGCTGTAATTATAAAGTTGTTGATTATGATGACGATGAAAATATTAGACTTCGTGAGGAACTTATAACAATCATTGAATCTATACAGCCTGAACCAGAATTAAGAACGTTATATTTACAAATACTTGCTTCCGGTCTTGATGGGCGTGCTTATCAGAAAATGTTTCTTTTCAACGGGCAAGGCGGTAATGGTAAGGGCTTTACTGGTGCTATGATGGGACGCATTTTGGGCGATTACTATTATCAGGCACCTAATGGGCTTCTCAAAGACATCGACAAGGCGGGAGCAGCAAGTCCTGATTTATACAATTGTATTGGTAAACGATATATCAACTTCAAGGAAGTTGAGGGAAAAATCAAAGTAGCTACGCTCCGAAATTTGACGGGAGGCGGTGAATTCACCGCTCGTCTTTTACATAATAATCCGGTTCAGTTTAAAATGAATGCTACGCAAGTTCAGGAATTTAATAACCCGCCTGAATTGGACGGTAAGCCCCAGGCCAGTGATTACAGACGTTTGACTCACATTGAGTTTCCTATAAATTTTACAGATGACGTTAATAAAATTGGAAAAGTCATCGATGGCGTTTTATACAAAAAGGCCAATTCATTATACGAAACTGAGGATTTTCAAATCCGTATGAAACCGATATTCTTAGATTTATTATTGGGCGTTTATGAGAGATTTTATTGCGAAGGTATTGGAATCCAATTTGATATTCCACAGTCAGTCCGCATCCGCACCGAGAAATTTATTGAAGATCAGAATTTATTCCAAAAGGTTTTCAATGACTTGTATCAGTTTGTTAATGATAATAATCAAAAAATAAAATACCGAGATTTATGGTCTGACTTTCAATGTAGCGAAGATTTTACTCAGTTAAAGTCTAGGCGGGCCAAGCAAGAATATGGTAGAGATGAATTTTATAAGTGGCTTAATAAGTTTCAATCCTTTGAAACACCACAAGGAGTAAAATATGTTATTGGTATTAATAGAAAAGATTGCGAATCTCCATGCGATGACCTTGATTCTGACAACGAAACCAAAGAGGCCTATTAAGTATATAATAAATCCGTATTTGTTATATAATACTATAAGAAGTGGAAACTTACCACTTAGTCGAAAACTTACCACTGTTTTTCAGTAATTTTTATAATTTTTTGAAAATGCCGATTTTTTATTTTGACCCTTTTGACTTTTTTATAAAAAATACTTGAAAACGGTGGTAAGTTTTCGACTAAGTGGTAAGTTTTCTACTTTGTTAGTATTATATATTAATAATCCCCGCTTCAACGTAATTCGCTTGTAAATCATAGTATTCCCTATCAACTAAGAAACATCCAGCCTCAATCTGCTCAGCGTATTTTACGAATTTTAAGTATTTAGAAATGAGGTCGGCTGCTAAATCCCTATTAAATCCAGGGCTAATTAAATGCATTTTTTGAATAACGTTATTAATATTATCGAAATATTCAGTCTTTTGCAGATGACCGAATTCGTGCGACGGCTCAAGAAGTTTATTTTTCCATTGAATAACCATATGAACCGCAAAGTATACCTCATTTTTTTCTGGAATAGTATAAACTACGATTACGGCCTTTGGAATGACCTTGCTTGACCAATTAGAATGTTTTATTGAATCGTAAATATATTGAGCATTTGTAATACACTGCTTGGTAATGTTGTTTTTTGCCTGATATTCATGCATCAGTCCAATAATATCACACATATCAGGTGTTTTGTTCATTGTATAAAATAATAAGATGTTTTATTTTTTAATATTTTATAAGAATACCAATCAATTTTATGACCAACAAGACACCGAAAACGCTCAACTTAATTAAACGGCTCCACCGGGCTACTCGAAGTAGTATGACGCCGGTTTGCCGCTGCGCGCCGACTCGCTTAATGCGAGGGCAACTTGTTGTCGCTGTGCTTCTGCAGCGGTAGTAAATCCTATTTTTGAGAATCGTTTTCCTGAGGCGGAATCAACGACGAACCAACGGTATCTGATGCGAATTACTTTATAGGGCATTATAAAGTAATGTTATATTATTTAAAAATGTGGTAAATGAAAAAGCCAAGAATGGTTAAGAGCGTGGCTACACCAACAATTTCTAAAACGGTTTTAAAATTCTGCTGTTCTTTGTTGTAGTAATCGACGATACTAAATGAGCGGTCGATGGACATAGGCGCGGGTTCGCGGCATTCGAGATCATTGACGGGTGGG
>Ga0209354_10000246_pt1 | contig 26551 bp, 38 predicted proteins | sample LauGreSpBDMM15DD_2_FD_187562 | JGI IMG/M metagenome (GOLD analysis project Ga0209354, IMG submission 187562) | Freshwater lake microbial communities from Lake Michigan, USA - Sp13.BD.MM15.DD (SPAdes) (version 2) | ecosystem: Environmental > Aquatic > Freshwater > Lake | place: Lake Michigan...
TAACTTTTTTTTCCCTGTTTTTGCCATTTTTTGCCTGCTTTTGTTAATTTTTGTCAATTTGTCACCCTGTGCGTTGATGCATTGCGTAGCTGTAGTCGTCTTGGGTGTATGCCTTCTCGCCTTCCATTGTCCAGTGTAGGTAGTTACCCTTACGCTCTTGGCCTGTCTTGTGACTGTGATCTGCATGGCATAGGGATTGGAAGATGTTATGTAGAAAGGCGTGCTGGCCTATATGCCGCCAAGGAAATACGTGATCTACGTGCTGTGCAACCTCTACACGGCCTCTAGATAGGCAGGCTTGGCATAGGGGCTGTATGCTTAACTGGCGGCGTCTGATGCTGCGCCAAGCTGGTGTTTGATATACGCTGTCAGTCTGTCTAGCATCTAAGTTGTCTTTGCCGCCGTGCTTGATGCAAAAGCTGTTTAGCTTGCTTCGTGGTTCTTTGCAGCCTAGTTCACCGCATTTAAGGTTGCTAGGGTACGTTGGCATTGGAGCGTGAAAGTTTACTCTGTTTTGTTAATTTTTTGTGCCGTTCATGCATTATTTTTGGTACAGCTTTGTTCCATTCAATTTTGTGATGAATACGTGGATGCGTTGTAATTAACATGCTTACTTTGCAGCAGCTTGGGGCTGCCATTACGCTATAAAAAGATTTAACATAGGTTCCCATTGTTTTGTACATTTCTGTATTGCCGCCTACATTAGATTGCGTTTGCATTTGTGTGAGCATAATATTGGCTATCTGACAAAAGATTTTCCCTACTTTGCCCTGTGTTAAGTAAGTGTTTACATCGTCGTTCATGCGACCTATAAAAATGCAATCATCGGCTGCGTTTTGGTTGACTTTAAAAACAAAACTGTTCATGGCTTTGCGTTTGTATTGCACGCTATCAAATGATGCTGCCCCGCCAATAAAATCACCACCCTGCGCCATGGCAATAGCTGTGCTACCTGTGTTTTTCAAACACTCTATAAATGCTTGACAAACTTCATTCATGCGTGTAATTGGCGTGTAGCCAAGAGTCGGGCCATCTACAAAACGATGCATCAAACTTTTGTAATCGTCCTCGTATTCAAAAAAGTAATCTAAGCCTAGCAACCTGGCAATATCATAGCAAGCGTTTCTAGCATAAACGATGACCTTGTTGCCTTCAAAATTGTCCATAATGTCAAACTTATTTTGATAAGTCTGCTTGCTGAAAACAATTACCTGGTTTTTGTATTTGATCTGATATTCAAACAAAGTTTTATCTTCATCATCGCAAATAAGGTAAATACTGCCTGTGTATCCTGATTTTCGCAAAGTGTGATAAGTAATTACATTGTCTGGGCGGCCATGAGTTAAAATAAATATGGCAAAATTAGGCGTTTCCATTTTTAACTCGCGTGCTGCTGTAGTTGTGCTTGCGTTTAAGGTAAACAATTTCTTTGTCCATAGCCTCAATTTTACCTTTCATTTCCCATTCGTTTGTTTTGTGATCTTCGCCAAGAAAATAAACATCGTATTCAAGTGATGCAAAAATGTCTGCATCCCTGCTTGAATTTTCATAAGGAATTACCTCATCAACCCATTTGACTGCGCGTAATTGCATGTAACGCTCGTAAATGGATTGAATTGGTTCTTTGTATGTCGGTTTACAGTGTAAACCAACTATAAGTAAATCGCAATGCTTTTTAGCTTCCTCTAACGCTAAAACGTGGCCTGAATGCAAAATATCTGCGACCATTGGGAAAAAACCTATTTTCATATAACTTCCTTTTAATATTAATGGCTCGATTATGTACGGTTTACAGTTTTTAATATGTAGATCGTAATATGCTTTATGAATAGCATTTTTTGGCGGGTTTAAAGCAAACATAAACATTTTAATTGTTCCACTGTGTGCCACAATGAGAATTTGTTTGTTAATGTGTTTGCGTTCTATGTCGTTAACAAAAGATTTAACCCTTATTAAAAAAGCAGCCTTGCTTTCTACTTGATATTTGTTTAAAAAATTAAGGTCTTCGCTTTTTAATAGCTTTTCGCTATCTAAGTGTTTACCTTCTAACAATCCTTTGCTTAGTTCCATCAACCTATCGTCATAAATAGTTTCTGTGTGTCGATGATGCCTTAAAATTTTGTTAGCTGTTGATTTTGCACGGTTTAAAGGTGAGCAGTAACAAAGATCAAAGTGTTCATGTTGAAGTTCATTGGCAACTTTGTCGGCTTGTTTTATTCCAATGTCATTTAGCGGAATGTCGTACTGGCCATGCATAATGCCGTTTTTGTTCCAATATGTCTGACCGTGCCTAACAAGAATATATTTATTCTTCGCCATTCAAATCATCTATTTGTGCGCTTAAATGAACAAATCCATTTTCAATGGCTTGTTTGTAATCAACAATCACAAGAGCGTTTTTTTCCATTAATTCTTGACATTCTTTTGATGTATGTGCATAAAAATCAGCGACTTTAGAATAATTAAAAACAATATGGCGTGATGCAGCCGCCATTAAAAAATCTTTTTCTTTTTGAGTTAGTTTGCTTTCTTTGATGTCTGCAATTAAATTTATAGCTTTAGTATCGTCGTACAAATCTTCAATCGGTGGTTTTTTATTGTGCGGCTCATAAATTGGAACTGTAATTTTGTTGCTGTAAATGGCATCTGCTTCTGCAATATCCATTAATGACTTTAATTCTTCAGCACTAAAACCTATTAAATCAATATCAAACCCTAAATTACCAAGCGCTCTAAGTTCTAAAGCAAGCATCTCATCATCCCAGCCAGCATTTAACGCTAACTTGTTGTCCGCAATGATGTATGCCCGTTTTTGCGTGTCGCTCATGTGGCTGAGTTCAATTGTCGGCACCTGGGTTTCGCCCAGCTTATGCGCTGCCAATACCCTGCCATGCCCGGCAATAATGCCGTTTTCGCCGTCTATCAGTATGGGGTTTGTCCAGCCAAATTCTCGTATGCTGGCGGCTATTTGTGCAACTTGCTCTGCGCTGTGCGTACGGCTGTTGCGTGCGTAGGGTATTAAATCTTCTGTCGCTTTGTACTGTATTTCAATCATTTAACGCCTTTATTGTCTTTTCGTGGGCGGCTTGCCACATGGTTTGTCGTTCCTGTTTGCTCAACTTTGCGCCTTGATCGATCTCATAATGGCACGTTTGGCACAGTGCTGCCACTAAGTTGTCGTCAGATTTCACGCCTCTGCCTTTGCCGCCGCCCCAGTTTGTATGTGCTGCCTGCACCATTTCTCCGCTACCGCAATGCTGGCAGTTTAGCAGGGCAACCCGTTTGAGCAATGCTTTGTCTCTGACATAGCTGTGTTTAGGAAACATCATTTATGCGTTGCCAATATTTTGCCATATATTTGTTTTTATTGTCCATTTCTTTTAATTTTATAAACCCCCACCGTGCTTTTCTAACGGCTTTTCCTATTGTTTCTCCTGTGACGCCTTCAATTTTTGCAACATCGCAATGTTTCATTCCGTCTACAAGTACGAGTTTTGCACGCTGAAAATTTTTTTCTCCAAGATATCGCCGCCAACCGTTTACTTTGTCTATTCTTAACAAATCAATATAAGTAATAGTTTCCAGCATAATATTTCCTTTATACATCAATGCTTTTGTTTGCTGCCCAAGCATACAAAAATTCTATAAATTCACTGCTCTCGCCCGTAGTGAATTTGTGACTTTGCAAGCCAAGCTGGACGATTCTCTCACCATCCAGGCTCGGGCATACTTTGCCGATCTTCCTGTCTGTATCATGCGCCCATTGATCTACCAGCAATCGTTTCCAATCGTCTGCTGTCCAAGTGCTGCCTGCTGCCGCCATCTGCTTGCTGATTTTGCCGATTAAAGAATGAAACATTGCGTTTTGCTCGGTGCTGCGCCTACTTTGCTTGATCTCAATGGTCATCTTGTGGCCTGCCATCAGCATTGATTTCAGCGTGGGCCAGATCACGGTCATCATTTCCCGGTGGGCTTGCACAGGTTCCCAAACTGCAATCTTCATTTCTTTTCTACCTGTGGTTTTCTAGAAATGCTTTGAAATGCTGGCTGTTGCGGTTCTTTATAACCACAACTTAAACCGTGTTTATTTGCTTCGTGCAATCCAGAATATGCCCAACCGCAAAGCGTACAAACATAATATGGTGAATTACCAAGCGCATCTAGTTTACGTTCAATCATTCTGTTTCCTTTATTAAAATATCTACACCTGCATTTATTGCATAGCGTTTTGTTGCTTGAATACTAATTACTTGCACATCGTCATCGTAGATCACTTTATTCATGCCGTCCATCATGGCTTTTATGATGTTGTCCAAGTCTGGCTTTTTGCATGGCCTCTCCAAGCCACTTAAACAGGCCTCAGTGCGCTTTTTGGAATAGGACTGTGGCACTGGTAGCTTGACGTAAATAAAAGCCTCTAGCGCCGTTTTTAGCGGTTCACTGCTGCCCATTGCTTGCAGGGCATAAAAACGTATTTGATCTTCGTAGCTGCTCGTTTTGGCATCGGTGTAGGTTTTAACAAAATTACCTCGCCTAGCAAACCGTGGCCTGCCTTTACCTCGGGGTTGGCCTGGCACTTCAAAGCAAATTTGCATCATTTCATTGCCTATTTTTAGCAGAATCCAAAACTTCTTGTTTGGTAGCAAGTTGTTTTAAATCGCCATGCGCCCAATAAACCATTCCACTTTTACCGTGTCCTAAACAACCGTCTCGCCCATGATTAATTGCCAAAGTTCTGTGGTGTTCTTTTAAACTCAAAGTAAACACGTCACCGCCATACAAACCAGTCGGGCATTTAGACGGGCACCCGTAACGTTTATCGTTGTCGCTTGGCATTTCATTACGGTGGAAAAACATTAACCATACCGGCAGTTTTGTTTGCTTTGCAACTTCCATATAATCTTCATAATGACGCAAATCAATGCCGGTTGTCCAGTGTTGTGTATTGCGGTGCCAGGTAAATACAGTTTTGTGCTTTGCTTCAATCCACATTACACCGTTTGATGTAAATGCAACCAGATCGGGAGAAACAAGGCTAGCAGCCGCTGAAAACAATTGCGGCCCTTTGTTTGCTGTTTTTTCCACTTCATACACTGGCAATATTAAATTACCACGCGCCATTAACCATTGAGCAATTAATCCCTCGCCAACCTTGCCGTAATCAAGTTTTTCAGCAAATATCATTTTTTATTGTTTTAATCTTTTGATAAATAATTAACGTAATGCCTGGGAAATCCTGTTCTAGTTCTTTAAATCGGTGTATTAAATATTGTCTCCTGCCATCCTTTTGGGCTTGATCTCCATTTGCCAAGGCCAGTTCCGCATACGTCTGCGTCAATGTCTCCAACCAGTTCAAGTGCTTGGGTAATGTCGGCGTAGGTGTGATTGTGTCCATCGCGGGTTTCGTCTAGCAGTTTGTGGGCTTCAAAGTAATTCATTGCAAGATTCTCCAGGCTGTTGCGGCACACAATGGGACTTGTCCGTTTCCAATGGCTTTAAGTCTGTCCACCCTAGCGGCCACCCCATCAGCCACTCTACCCACGTTGGGTTCAGCTTTCCACCAATGGTTGCTTGATCCGTATGCGCCATCACCGTTTCCAAGTTGGGAAACCTTTGGCCTTGATCTGTCAAAGTTGCCGCCATTGCTGAACAACTCCGTGGTGTTGGCCAATGCACTTGAGTTCCCAAATTCGGTGACTGCCTGTTCCCTTGGCTGGCTCCGCTGTCCTTCCAATCCCTCGCATTTGGGGTGGGCCACTTGTCTGGCGTGTTGACCATCTGTGGCAGGCTTTGACCCGTCATCTTGTCCGTGATCGTCCCGCCCCGCTGACCGTCTGATGCTGCTGGCGTTGCCCACAACCCAAATCCTGTTCCTCTGGTGGTTTGCGCCAATGTCTGCTGCTCCCAGCACTCCCCATTTCGCATCAAACCCCATTGAGGCCAAGTCTCCAAGAACGGTTCCAAGTCCCCGAGAAGTGAGCATTGGTGAGTTCTCCACAAACGCAAATCTGGGCTGTACTTCGTGAATGATGCGTGCCATTTCTCGCCACATTCCGCTGCGCTCTCCGTCAATGCCTGTTCCTTTTCCTGCGGCTGATATGTCTTTGCATGGAAAGCCGCCCGATACAACGTCAACAATTCCTCGCCACGGCTTACCGTCAAAGGTTTGAACGTCATCCCAAACCGGGAAAGGCGGGAGAAGACCGTCATTTTGTCTGGCGCACAGTACGCTTGCTGGATAGGGTTCCCATTCAACGGCGCAGACTGTTCGCCATCCAAGGAGGTGTCCACCGAGTATGCCTCCACCAGCGCCTGCGAAAAGAGCCAACTCATTCACCACGGCTCTTTGTTGTACCAAGTGCTAACGGGCGGCACGCCTGGGCTGTCTTTGTCTGCCAAATATTGCTGATACGTCTTCGTGTTGCCAAACTTTGGCTGCTGCCATTGATGACGGCTGCATTTCGGTAGCTGCCCGTCAATGCAAACGCTCCAGCGGCTGCTGCAACCATCCACGCTACACAGCAGATCACTTTTGCCCTCAGGAATTTCCTCTTTTTTGAAGTTAGTGAGCGCCATGATATTTTCCTTCCACAATCTTTGCAAAGTTGCTGGGTTTAAGAATCCACTCAAGATCGGCGGTAAACGCACGCCCGTCTTTGTTGTTCACCTTGCCGACCAAGAACTTGGATTTGTTGATGTGCCCAAAAAAATCATCAAACCACTCCAAGACTGCGCTGACGGTTGCTGGCTTGTCTTTGCCCAGTTCTGTTGCCACTTCTCGCCAGCGTTGTCTCAGGTAGCTTTGTCTGGTAGCGTTCCAAACTTCCACTCGGCGCAGGGTTGGTAGCTGCTGGTGATACAGATCAATGACTCCCTGATGATTGCAATCTGGAATTTTTACCTCAAGGCCACCGGCAGGTGGACATATATTGGTATCTATTGGTTTATGGTTTATGGTTACTGGTTCATGGTTGCTATTAGGGGGTGTTAAGGGTGGCGATGGGGGGGCTATAGGGGGGCTATCACCTGCCTTTGCCCACCGCTTATCAGCACCTCGTTTTCCAGCCTCTGACAACAAGCGGTATCCAGCAATTTCCTTGTCTGCTCTCGGGTTTATAAAGCCAGCGTCAGTGCTAACAAAAAACTCATTGAGTACTGTTAAAACGTCCTGCTCTTGATCACGCATCCCAATTTGCCGGGCTATGTCCCGTTGCTTTATAGGGTGCTCATGCAAGTAATAATGATCTAAAAGGCGGCGAAACGCCAAGTCTTCCATTAACGAAAGATGATGGGTATGGGATTTGTAGTCCCCAATGTGAAAACTAAAATAGTGCATGGCAACCTTACGTTCTAGGTTAAGCGTTACTGATGGGTGGGCCTGGCAGGGCGGTAACGAATCGCCTTTTCCCCCGCTAAGGGTAGCCGTGCCCATAATTATAACTTACCAAACCATTCTGGCCTGCTTGCCTGTAGCTGCGCCAGCCTTGCGTTTGGCATCTTGCGCCATTGCGCTACAGCAGGCGGTGTCACGCCCAGCAGACGGGCCAAGGCTGACTTGCTGCCTGCTTTCTGGATAGCCGTTGCCAAGGTTGCATCGTGCGCTTTTTTCAATTGTTCAAGGGTTTGCATCCGCGCATTTTATACCTTTTCCTTAACATCTTATATACATTAAAGTTGTGTTTTTTGCGTTTTATATAACAATTCTGTATAAAAATAAGTTAAAAAAGGGCTTGTAGCGTTAAGAAAACGCTTATACTTAGCGTCAATCCCCAGCAATTCCGTCAGGGGTATTTTTAGGAAACATCATGACAAAAGCATACGAAATTCACAACCCTGATTTCAACGACATGAACCTTGAACAGCAAATTGCGGCAGGCTGCTGCGATTGGTGTGTTGAAGGAATTAGCGGCCACTGCTACTACGGGCATACCGCACGAGCAGCCGAACAAAACGCAGCTTTGTATTTTTACCGTTAATTTAACTTACGGGGCTACGGCCCCAGAAAGAACATCATGAGCAAAACTCCCATCTGGACAACTGGCTACAAGCCAACCAAGGAAGACCTCAAGGGTCTGTGCAACCACCGCTTTGAGACTGCTGGCGGCTTAGTGCTGGACTGCTACTTGGCTTTTGAAGCAGAAGAACGCGCCACCTTCAATGACCCTGGTTGCGCTGCTGCCGTTGAGCTGATCTGGGCCTTGGTGGAAGGCGTGGATATCAGCGAGGTGCTTGGCGATCTGGCTGAAACGATTGAGGAAGAGGCACTGAGCGATCTGGAAGACCAGATCAAGAATGCTGCATTTGAGCGAGGTGAAGCATGAACTGGCTGGCAGCGGCTTTGGTGGCCCTGGTGCTGGGCACTAGCCACTATTTAGACTGGCCTAGCGAGATCGAGGCAGCGCAAGATGCTGTGGCGGCTTACAAGGCAGCTAAAACTGAGCAGGAGCGCCAGGCTAGGTTTGAGGCAGCAGCGCAGCAGCTATGTGGAGAAAACGCAGGCTGGCGGCTACTTGCTGATGGCAATGTTCAATGCTTTACGCACAGAGGATTTAAAACAAAAAAGGTGCAATTATGAAAATTGACGCAACCATTGAAGAAATAAACAAGATTGCCAATCGTGCCTATGCCGGGGCTAACCCTGCTGACAGGCTGGCATTTGAGAATGGTATGTTAATCAGCGCATTGCGAGAAATGTCCTGCTTGCTGGACAACGCTACTGATCGTTGCAAACAATTGGAAATTGAAATTATGCATAAGGAAAATACATGAAAAAGATTATTGGAACCACGAAAGCCTGGTTGCCTGAGTACAGTAGGTTAAGCCCTGAAGACTTGCAGGGCGACAAGGTTATTGACTCGTTGGCGTTCTGTAGCGCCGATATGAGGGCAGGAGGCTGGACTTACGTGGGCGAAGCCACCATTACGGTGGACATGATTTTGTCGCACGACGAAATGGTTGCCAGCAAAATTGAGACTTTGAAAACTCAGCAAGCAAAAGTGCGTGTCGATGCTCAAGAAAAGATTAACAAACTAGAGGACATGATTCAAAAACTGCTTGCCATTACTTACGTAGATGACATAAAGGAATCGACATGAACAATTTACAAGATTTAAGGAAACCATTTCCCGATCATCAAATTAGCTACTTGCCAAAAGGCGGTACAAAATTAGCCTATGTGGGCCATGCGGCTTTGACTGACAGACTGTTGGACGTTGACCCTGGCTGGACATGGGAGCCGTTAGCAATGAGTCCCCACGGCTTGCCTGTCATGGACGATCTGGGCGGTATGTGGATACGGCTTACAGTGTGCGGTGTTACTAGGCTTGGCTACGGGCACGCTGGCAACAAGCAGGGCGGTGACGCTATCAAAGAAATCATTGGTGATGCTTTGCGAAATGCTGCAATGCGATTTGGTGCTGCACTTGAGTTGTGGCACAAGGGCGATTTGCATCTGGATGCGCCTGCGGAATCAGCTTTGCAATTTTGGCTTGATGATTTTGAGGTTTGCGCAACAAGCGAAGAATTGCGAAAAAGTTTCACATTGGCTTTGGCAGCGGTTACTAATGATGCTGACAAAACAATATTGATTGAAGCAAAAGACAAACGTAAAAAGGAATTGTGATGCAACAAGGCACAGACGAATGGTTTGCCGCCAGGCTAGGCAAAGTAACAGCAAGCAGGGCGGCAGATGTACTGACAAAAAAAGGCAGCGCAGCTAGGAGTAATTTGTCTGCCCAATTGGTGCTGGAGCGATTGACTAACACAAAAGGCGAATCGTTTAGCAGCGCAGCAATGCAATGGGGCGTAGATCAAGAGCCGTTTGCAAGAGCAGCGTACGAAGCCCACAGTGGCGTTTGGGTTGACACTGTAGGCTTTGTACAGCATCCTACGATTGAGCGTGCCGGGGCTAGTCCTGACGGCTTGGTGGGGCATGATGGGCTGGTTGAGATTAAGTGTCCCAACACTTCCATCATGATTGACACTCTGTTAACGGGCAAGGTGCCTAGCAATTACGTTACTCAAATGCAGATGCAGATGGCCTGTACAGGACGGGCTTGGTGTGATTATGCGGTGTTTGATTCTAGGATGCCTGTTAAAGCGCAATTGTTTGTCAAACGGGTGCAGCGTGATCAAAAATTCATTGATGATTTAAACAAAGAAATCATTGCGTTTTTGGCCGAGGTAGAAATCAGTTATCAATTTTTAATTAACTATACACTATTGTGGGCACATACACCAACTTGAAAGCAAATAATGTCATCAATCATAAAAGAACTTAGCACTATTGTGGGCACATACACCAACAGCAAAGGTGAAAAAAAGAATCGCTATCAACGAGTTGGCAGCATCATTCAAACCCAGCGGGGCGATATGGTAAAAATTGACGTTATCCCGTTAAAGGAAGGCGGCTGGGATGGCTGGGCATTTATCAATGATCCAAAGCCAAAAGAATATCAAGGCTTGCCCAAAGACGAAGACGATTTATCATTTTGAGGAGTAATCATGTACGCACGACACACCGATCCAGACACTAGCCACATAGCAATGCGTGATCCGTCTGCTATGGAGGCCGAGGTACTTAAAGTTATTCGCCGATATAAAAATGGCTGCATTGCTGAACAGCTTGAGCAGGCTTTGCCGCACATCCGAATTAACAGCATTACGCCCAGGCCAGCAGCGCTTATCCGCAAAGGATTGGTAATGGACACTGGTGAGCGCAGGCAAACATCAAACGGCTCTTGGCAAAGAGTGTTGATAGCGCTATGAATGATAACGACGATTATGAATTAATTATGTGGGCATATTTAATTGCTCACATAATTGTGATACTGCTTGCATTGGTTGGCGTTGCTGGCTTGGCGGGTTATGTCTGGGGGATGCTATGACTAACTGGCCTTTTCCTACTCAATTGCCGCCAGCAAAGCCTAGCAAACCAATTCCAATAAACCCAGAAAATTATGAGGACGCACCGTTTTAAAATATGACTATTACAGTATTGTCTAAACGCATACGTGACGCTTTGGCGCAATCACCTGACGGGCTTACCCCCCGTGAAATAGCGGTGCTGCTGGATGTTGATGTATCACAAATAAATCGATCTTTATCTTTGATGCCTGACGTTTACATTGATCGCTGGATTGCTTGGAAAAACAAGTACACATCTGTGCATTGTTTGGCGTTTATTCCTGATGATTGCCCACACCCATGACGCTTTAAGCGTACCGAAGCCTTTTTACCCACGCTCAAAGTGCGGGCAATCTACCAAAGATTTGAAATTGCCGCCCCATCGGTTTTTAGGATGCAGAGTTTCCCAATATGCACCAAGAGGAGCAAGGATTGTTTTGTCCCAAATAATATTGCCATCCTTAAAAAAATTCAAGTCTATGGCGCAGCGCTTTAGATGGATGGAATTCATTGTTTTAGAACGGCCTGTTTTAAAATAAATAGCTTGCTGTTCGGGTGTGCGTGACAACTCCCCGCCAGTAACCATAAAACCTTGCTCAGTGGCGTGCTGTATGAGTTTGCAGGCATCCAGAAGAAAAGCGGCTTGTTCTTGTGAAAGACTCATTTTCTGCTCCTCATGTCGGCCAGCTTCTCAATTGTTCGGCCACCAAAGTAGGCACCCATGATCAGCATTCCCCACTGGCCAAGCAGTTCAACGTAAGACTCGTTAGCGTTCAAGCCGAATGCGGACATCATGGCAAAGATAAAGTACCCCACGAAGATGGCTACAAGGCTCATAGGGCGAATATTCTTGGACAGCCAAGAGTCACTGCTCATGTCCGCTTTCCAGCGGTCTGAGACGTTGTTATCCTCGTTCTGGGAAGCTAAAGCAAAAACTTTTAGCTCCTCCAACTCGGCTTGGGCTTTCATAATCCCAAGTTCAATCAACCTTTCTTCGTGATCGTACTGCAACTGGCGTAATTTGGTAACTTCCTCTGGGCTAGGGTTGTCTGAAATCTTAACGCCAAAAGCGTTTTCGACAACTTCTTTGCCTTTTGCTTGAAGCGCAGATGACAAAAGGCCCAGCCCGTTCTGAGCCAATGTACCGAGGAGTGATGCAACTATTGGAATCATGGTCACCCTTTTAAATCAAAACTCAAATTAGCATGGCGGGGGTATTGAACCACACGCTCACCCTCCGGGCATTTGTACTTGATCGTTGCCAGCAGTGTGGCTGTGCCCGGTGCAATTTTTTCTTTTTTCACCATCGTAAGCTGGTATGTAAACGTGTCAATCGTTGGCCCTGCTGGGCCGCTGAATTTGCTTGCTGTTGTCGTTGCCTCATGCACCATGCCAGCGGCATCCCTGATGCTTGGCGTGAAACTTTCCACTGAGCAGTCATCACGTTTTTTGATTCGAGCCACTGTCACATTGATAGGCTGCCCTGCCGCTGCTGTAATCTTAAAATGCTCTGGTGACCACTCAAGAATAGCCCGATCAAACCAACCAAATTTGTCTGCCAACGTGTAACCGCCGCCAATGGCTGCAATGCTGGCTGCGACTGCTCCAATGGCTTTGGTTACGTCAATCATTTTTTATTCCACATTTCAAACAGCGTTTTGATCTTCTCTTCCAAAACAGCCACCCGTAAATCTAACTTTGCCAAAACAATAATCAGCGTGATGATTGCCAGCAGGATGGGCCAAGCCTTTGCCAAGATTTCAAAGAAATCCACAATCAACGATGCAATGTAAGGCTGGCATAAACAATGGCAGACATACTAAAAATAAGTACTCCCGCAGTTTTAATCAGGATGCCTTCTAATCGTTTTAACCGAGCATTGATTTGGGCGTATCTTTCAGCACAAAGTGCTTCGTGGCTGTTTAGCCTGGCTTCAGTTTCTGTCATGTTTCTACCCACGCAATAATTGATTCATCCCAGCGGTACTTTTTGCCGTCAGTGGGATATGCAACGGGTGGTATCCATTGGCAAGATTCTTTATCTAATAGCCAGCTTGAAAATGGTTTTGGCGCTATAAAGGCATCTCGGGTTGCGTCATAAGTAAACCCTGCGCCAGCGTAGTTTTTACGGAATGTGGCGTTGTAGCTGGTTTGTTTCCAGTTGGTGTAGCCACCACTCCAATCGGTTAAAAACGCAATGCCTTTTGCTTCGCTTTCAACGCCGTTGTCTAACAGTTCGTTGTTGTGTAGGCAATGCACTTCCAGCACTGTGTTTGTGTCATCAAGTTTTGCAAAATGTGCCATGATATTTTTAGAAAGTAATTGTTCCAGAGCCTGTCCACTTGTAAACTCTGTATCCACCGGCAACTGTGATGGTTGGTGAGCCAGTTGTTGCAGTGGCGGCGGGATAGGTGTCTGCATAGCGAATAATGACTACACCACTACCGCCTGCCGCACCTGATCCTTCAGCACCGCCGCCTCCACCACCAGTATTTGCTGTTCCTGCCGTAGGCGAACGTCCACTACCATAATTTCCTGCCCCCCCGCCGCCAGAACCACCACTACTTTGTGTTCCAATTTCGCTTGTGCTTCCACCACCACCACCACCAGCGTACGTTATAGCGGAACCACTAATTGATGATGTTGATCCATTACCGCCATTGCCCCCGTTATATTGAGCACCAAAACAATTTGATCCTACGGCACTTGCACCTCCACCTCCACCACCACCATTTTCAGTTGAGCCAGCCGTTCCTAATCCACTCCCACCATTATTGCCTTGGCTTGGACTTGTACTAGGTGTGTTTCCAGATCCAATCACTCCAGCAGATTCAGCAGCGCCGCCGCCAGAACCACCCGGCCGACCATTACGTGATCCCGCGACTATACCTATACCACCGCCGCCGCCGCCAGTTGAGGTAATTGACGAAAATACCGAATTATTACCACTTGTCCCATAATTATTAGAAGGGACTGCACCTCCTGCACCCACGGTAACTGTAATTGCAATACCGGTTGCAACTGCAAACCCTACATCAGTTCTATATCCACCTGCTCCACCGCCGCCAGAACATTCGCTTGTTTTACCGCCACCACTAGCACCACCAGCCACTACTAAGTATTCAACTGTAGGTGTTACTCCACCGCCAAATGATCTTTGGTTTTGGAAAACAGCTTGAAGTGCGCCACTCATGTTAATCCACTCCCAGAAATTAACCAAGTTGTACTAGTCATCTTAATTGCAGTCGCTGAACCATACTGAGCCAAACTGCGTGAACCTGTAGTACCGGCACTGCTAAGATACATTGTGTCTGTGGTAATTGCAATGGTTACCACTTGGCTTGTCATGTTGATAAATGTGATTGCTGTGCCTAGTGGGTAGGCAACTGATGCGTTAGCAGGAATAGTAAATGTCCTTGCATTTGCGTCTGTTGAAGGGTGGAAGATTACTTTACCTGAGTCTGCCAGAACTGTTGTGTATGCTGCGCTGTTGCTGTTGATTGGTATGTTTCTAAAACCTATTGCATCCGTCCCGTCAACTGTGCAAGATGACAGTGTGCCGCTAGATGGTGTACCAAGTACGGGAGTTGTTAGCGTTGGGTTTGTCAGTGTCTTGTTGGTAAGCGTCTCTGAACCTGCCAATGTGCTTAGAGTCCCCGTTGTTGGAAATGTGACGTTGGTGGCTGCTGTCAGTGTTCTGGTATAGGCAAAGTTGCCAGAGCCTGTGACGGTCATAGCTGCGTTGTTTGCTACACCTGTGCCACCGTTATCTGCTGGTAGCGTTCCTGTCACACCTGTTGTCAGTGGCAGTCCTGTTGCATTGGTTAAAGTTCCACTAGATGGTGTCCCTAATGCCCCACTAGGAGCAATATAGTCAGTACCCGCTACAGCAGCAGATATTGCCGTTGCATTGCCTTTTAGTACGCCTGTAATGGATGTTGTAAGCGTAATGGCTGGCGTTGTTGTAGCAGTTGCTACTGTCCCTGCAAAGCCATTTGCAGAGACAACACTTGCGCTGGTAACTGTGCCGCCAGAAACTGGAGCCGCCCACGTTGGTGCTGATGCACCTGCCGAGGTTAATACATAACCTACGGTTCCTGCTGATGTAAACGCTAATTCGGTTGCATTGCCATAGCCTACACCGCCAGCCGTTGGCGTATTGTTGCCGTTGATAATCACTGCCATTTTATTGCTCCAAAAATTAAAGTATTACCCAGCGCTGATTTGGCTGCACTGTTACCGATACGCCAGTGTTTACAGTCATATAGCCCACGCTCATGCCGTTGCTGCCAACCGTAATGGTTCTATTTGCCGAGATTGTGTTTTCATTTTCCACAATTGGCGTTGCGCCGCCGCCAGACACTGTGGCCCAAACACCATCACCACGCCAAAATGTGCTTGAACTTGCAGATGTTCCAGAATTAAGATTAGTTACCGGAAGATTACCTGTCACGCCTGTAGTTAATGGCAAACCCGTAGCATTGGTAAGCGTGCCAGATGTTGGCGTGCCAAGAATAGGCGTAACCAAAGTCGGTGACGTTGATAAAACAGTATCGCCAGTTCCCGTGCTTGTTGTGACTCCAGTGCCACCATTTACTACAGGCAAAGCCGTACCGGAATAAGTTATTGCCAGCGTGCCAGAGGTTGTAATTGGTGAGCCAGAAATACTAAAAACACTTGGAACTGTTGCTGCAACGCTGGTGACTGTGCCTGATCCGCTTGCAGTTGAATTTACAGTTTGATTAGGCCAAGTGCCTGTAACGGTTACGTTTGTCCCCGCAACAATACTTGGAGTTGTTGTTCCCGTACCTCCATTTGCAACCGCTAATGTTCCTGCTAAAGTAACTGTCCCAGACGTAGTAATTGGCCCACCCGATGTAGTTAAGCCTGTTGTGCCGCCAGAAACATCTACGCTGGTAACTGTGCCAGAACTACTAGCAGTGGAATTAATTGTTTGATTGGGCCACGTGCCTGATACCGTCACATTAGTGCCAGCCACAATGCTAGGAGTTGTTGTGCCTGTGCCGCCATTTGCTACCGGCAAAGTACCTGTCACACCAGTGGATAACGGCAATCCTGTGATATTGGTAGCTGTGCCGCTGGCTGGCGTGCCTAGTGGCCCACCGTTGTCCAGCATTCTTACCCAAACCCCGCCGTGGGCAAAGAACATTGCCCCGTCTGCATGACTGTGGGCAACAGCACCATGAGAAGTTGATGCGGCTGGAAACGCTGCCTGGTTAGCATAGTAAAACGGAATCATGCTTCCGACTTGCGGCGCTGTAATTGCACCATCATCGGCTACTGTTACCAAACTGTTTTGAATTATTTTTCCGGTTGTCAGATCAAATCTTGAAATAGCATTGTCAGTTGCTGACGCTGGGCCAACTACATCGCCAGTACCGCTTGCTGTTGAATTAATTGTTTGATTAGGCCATGTCCCGCTAACTGTGACATTTGTGCCAGCCACGATGCTAGGGGTAGTCGTCCCGGTGCCGCCGTTGGCAACTGGTAGCGTGCCAGTAACGCCTGTAGTTAGCGGCAGTCCCGTGGTGTTAGTCAGCGTGCCGCTTGCCGGTGTGCCTAATGCGCCGCTAGGTGCTAAATAGTCTGTCCCTGCGGTTGCTGCGCTAATTGCCGTGCCGTTGCCTTTTAATACGCCAGTGATGCTGGTAGACAAAGTAATTGAAGGCGTTGATGTAGCCGTAGCAACAGTACCAGCCAAGCCATTGGCAGATACTACCGAAACAGATGTGACTGTGCCAGCAGAGCCACTTGCAGCCGCTGTAAGCCGTCCTTGGGCATCAACAGTAATGTTAGCTGCGGTATAGCTTCCTGCGGTAACAGCAGTGTTTGCAAGGGCTACAGTGCCGGTTGTGGTAATTGGCCCACCTGTCAAACCAGTGCCGGTTGCCACACTAGTGACTGTGCCGCTGCCGCTGGCTGTTGAGTTAATGGTTTGATTGGGCCAACTGCCGCTTACTGTCACGTTTGTACCTGCGACGATTGCAGGCGTTGCGGTGCCAGAGCCGCCGTTTGCCACCGGCAATATGCCAGTGACTGCTGTTGTCAAAGGCAGGCCGGTAGCGTTTGTCAAGACGCCAGATGCTGGTGTGCCAAGTGCCGGGGTTATTAAAGTCGGTGATGTATTTAAGACAACTGAGCCTGTGCCCGTACTGGTAGCTACGCCTGTGCCGCCTTGCGCTACCGCAATTTGGCCCGAGATCATTGCTGTCGTGACAACGCCAGTAGAGCCTGTGCCGACAATATTTCCAGACGTTGCAGGCAGATTAAGCGTTACCGTTGTTGCAGTAGCGGGGCCAACTAAATCGGCAACGCCGCCAAGCGCAGATTCAAATGTAATTTTTGCCATGATTTTTTACGGGCCAATAATTAGTTGAGAAACCGTTAACGCACCTGTAGACGGGTTGTATTTTAATTTTGTAGAGGATGCGTAGCCGGTTGTCAAATTACCACTTGTCGCATCAGCAAATAATGGATAACGCACTGCATTAGTTGTAATGTCGTTTGAGATTGTGGCGTATTGGGTTGAAGTGAATCCGCTTGGATTTGTTGCTGGATAAGCGCCAAGGGCAGTCAAAGCCGTTGCCGCTGATGTTGCGCCTGTACCACCGTTGGCTATTGGCAAAGCCGTGCCCGAGTAGCTGATTGCAATGGTGCCGCTTGTCGTAATTGGCGAGCCAGCAACCGATAAAAAAGCAGGTACTGTAGCGGCAACACTTGTAACCGTCCCGCTGCCGCCACCGCTTGATGCTGCTGTGATTCGGCCTTGGGCGTCAACAGTCAAATTTGTTGAAGTGTAGGTGCCAGCAGTTACTGCCGTATTTGCCAAAGCAACCGTGCCCGATGTGGTTATTGGGCCTCCTGTCAAACCTGTGCCCGTGGCGACAGATGTAACAGTGCCCAAGCCGCCAGCCGTTACCCAATTTGTGTCGTAATCTACTGAACTTAATTTGGCAAGCACTTGGCCCACCGTACCACCAACAACAACGCCTGCGCCAGTGGCTCCCGTGGCACCCGTGGCACCCGTGGCTCCAGTGGCCCCTGTTGCTCCAGTAGCGCCTGCTGCACCTGTTGGGCCAGCCACGCCTCTGTCAACCGTAACAATTTGAGTTATTGGCGGTGTTACAACTACGTTAATATTGTTGCCATCGGCAACGCTAACTGCGATATTAGCCATCAGTTTGTCACTCCATCTGAGCGTACCAAGAACAGCAAGAAAATTATGCTGTCATCAGCAGGCGTTGTACCAGATGCGGGAAAAGCTATTTTTAGTCTGCCGCTGAATCCCACGCAGTTTGTTGCATTAATGTCTAACTGCGTATCGTTGGATGCCACGCTCCAAGTTGATTCGTCAATTAGCAGGGTAAAAGTGCCAGCCGCATTAACACGGTTGGAGATTGTCAAAGCAATTGCGCTGGGTGTTGTAACCGTGTAATCGGCAATGTCAAACGTCAACCCATTGCGAGTGTCAATAATGTTTGTGACTGATCGGCGCAAAATTGACGCATCAATTGTGGCACCCGTCAAATTAACAGCAGTGCCAGCCGTATCGGTAAGCGCAAGATTCCAGTACGTTTGCTGGTTGTAAACCAACTCGCCAGCAATGATGCTGTTGCTAAAGCCGCTGACTTGCGCCAGGGTATTCTTGTTAAAGATTGCCAAGACTGATTCCCCTTCCTCGGGTAGTGACGCTCCCTGCTAACTCGCAGGGCTACGATTCTTGTACTGTAATTCTACCCGCAAAGATAGATGCAAGCAACTTGTTTAACCTCAGTTGACGAAATAAAAGTCACATTTTCTCGTGATTTTGCCACGGTTATGCTTCTAACAATGTCGTCCGGTTGTTTCATGCCCTTGCCAGGCATTGAACTTGTTACGATCATATCGCCAATTTGCAGGTTGCCACCTTCTCCGCATACGTTAATTTGTCCTTCTCCTAAGGCATTCATCGTAATAACTTTGTGCGTAAGTGCAAGGGATGCTACTTCCGGTTTTGGATTAACGGTTACTATTTCACGTTCGGTTTCTATGCCCATTTCCATGACTGTCTCAATAGTAATTGTTGGATCATCTTTTAAAGCAGCAGGTAAAAATTCAACATCAAGCAGCCGTGAACTTCCCACCAACATTCCCACAACGCCTTTTTGATTTGGGCTGCTGCTAGTTTCCACAAAACATATTGTGTTGCTAAAATTTTTGCGTGCTGCAACTCCGCAATCTATAACAATGTCGCCTTCAGTTATTGTTGCATCTATAGGTATAAGCGCATCGTGCGCCCCAGTAAATGGCCCATAGTTAACGCCTGCCCCGTCTGCATAAAAATCGTAATTTATTGTGGTGCCTACAATGCCGCTTGTATTTAAATTTCCTGTAGCGCCACCAAAGCATTGCCCCAAGATTGCGTGACTAGCACCACCATATGATGCATTACCTCGTCCATAAATGCCGACATTATTGCAAAGGGCATTCATGAATATGCCAGTATAAGCCGCATCGGAATTTGAACTATACATATATCCCGAGCGAATATTTCCACTAAATATATCGCCGATCAGCATACTGCCGTAAGTGTGGATAGCCCAATCATTAACAGTAATTCCAGTGATGTTTAATGCAATTGGCACAGCACCGGAACTTTGTCCTAATCTTATTACAAAACCATTTGTCGATGTCATTGTATAAGTGTTGGAACTTATTGAACCTGCTGTAATTGTTCCAAGATCGGCGCTAATTGCTGATAGATTGCCAACTTTTAAATTTGATAAATATGGCGTGTTCCAGATTGTTTGATTAGCAACGGGATAATAAATGCCATCGCTTTGGAACATTGCCTGCGCTGCGCCAGGAGTTTGCACGGCATAAGAAAATGCGGTTGCAGACGTAGGCGAGAAACTGGTTGTGTTTGGCAAACCCGTTCCAGCAATAGTGACTGCCGAGCCGGTGACTGTTGGATTGCCAGCGTATATGGCGTAGCAGATCACTGCGCTGTTGCCAGTGTTTCCTGTAGCACCTGTGGCACCTGTTGCGCCTGTGCTTCCTGTAGCCCCGTTCTGAGCAATTGCTTGCACGCTAAAGCCGCTGGCCCATGACACAGTTGTCGTTGTCGTCCCGGCAGATGCTGAGATACTGGTGCTGGCTTGCCAAAGGTAAGTGCTTGCCGTGCCTGGGTTAGCAGGTATTGTTACCGTCCAGCCGTTGCCGCCTGTGTACGATGCGTTCGATGCGGTTGCCCATGTCCACGTTGAGTTACCGCTAGGATTGCCTGGCGTGCTGTTTGCCCACTGATATAGATACACGATTGCCGTTTGCGTGCCTACAGTACCCGTAGGTGCCCAGACTAGCCCAGAACTTGTGCCGCTAATTTGCGATTGCGAAATATCGTTTGCAGCAATAAACCCAAAATAATATGTCCCGGCTGGCAAGATTAAATTTAAAAATGTAAATGTCGTGCTTGGCGTCAATGGTGTTGATGCTGACGAAACAAAAGTATCCAGCAAAGTCCACTGGCTTGCGGTTGGTGATGCAAATGTGGAATAAAACAATGTCAGTCTTGTTGTCCGTCCTATGCTTGGCGTCGTAATTTGAATGTCAAATGACGGCACATTGTTTGTCGGGCGTGATGCGCTTACTACTGGTGCGCTAAGTGCCGAAAAGAAACTAGCCGAAGATAAATTGCTGTTAGGTGCTGGGCTGTATTGAGTAATTGCAACATCGTCATAAACGGCAGCGTTGTATTCTGACAATTCTAGGCTTGCGCCAAGATTGCCGTCTGGCAAAGATATCTCGCTGACTTTCATTGCCCGAAATAACTTAGCACTCCAGCCGTAGCTAGTGTTTGTAATCGACACCACATCGCCAGCATCTAGTTGTATAGCGGGATATGCTGCGTTGATGGTGACAATTAAATCTTCTCTGGCCTGCTCAAGCACTCGGTTTGCCAGATAACTAACTTGCACAGACTCGTTTATCAAGTCAAAATTGCAGGAAAATTTATTGATCGGCTCGTTGGCATATAGCAAATTAGCCGGGGTTTCTAAATAAACCAGATCCCTTTGATCTCGGTTTACTTTGTTAGGGAATTGCGCTTCAATTTGATTGATTGAGTTTGTAATGTCTGTCAGACTGACTTTAATTTCGCCAATGATGTTTGTGTCATCAAAAGCGTAGGATGTGCTTTCTGCTTTATTGATGACAATTGACCATTTACCAAAAGTTGCGTTATAAGCATTCCAAGAATCGCAGGCCAGCATAATGCGATCGATGTTAGCTAAGACATTTTGCCCCGTGTCTAGGACGCCGTTGATGCGATACCTAGCCTGGGTTGCAGGGTTGCCGCTGCTATTAGTAAAAGTAATCGTCTGATCGGCATAGGTGTTAAGTGCTGTTGCTGACGCGCTGTCAATCAAACCTGCCACCATGCCGCCGCCGTATACATCATTGCCCAAATAATCTGCCCAAACATCGCCAGGTTTTGCAACGCCAGTGCCATTTAGATTTTGCGTGACGTTAAAGGTAATTGGCTGTAGATTTGTTGTGCCAGCATCTTGGCTGTAAATAAGTTTAACAATTGCAAAGGCCAGCCCGTTCATTTGCCGGGTTCCTGTCCAGCGTTCAGCAGATGCAATGTCAGAGCCGCCCATGTAAGTGCTTGGCGCTGTGCCAGTGACGTTTGTGATTACCCCTGCATTGGTAGAAGTGTACAAATTGATAAAAAGAAAACCATTGATTTTTGTATCAACATTGCCAGCACCGTCTGTTAAGCTGACAACTTTGGTTAAATCGCTGCCATCAAAAGCAACCAAACGGTCGCCGTAATAAAACTGTGTGCGATCAAAACTAAATTGCCCATTAGGGCTAATGCTGCTAATTGCCAGCACGTAGTACATTGTTTTTTGATCTGTGGTTAAAACAGCATCGACAAATGTGCCGCCCATAAAGGCGCTGCCATAAACAATTGGAATTGAGTTGGTGGTGTTGGGTGCTACCTGCTGTCTAACGCCTTGATCTACGGGTTGATTTGCTGATGGATCATTTGGCGCAAAAATCCGACTGACAATGTAGCTAACGGCAAAATTTACAGCAAAACTTGATACTGCTACCGCAATAGCGCTGCCACCTAATAGCGCAGCGCCAGCCGCAATAATTGTTGCAACCATTTAATGCACCCTAAAGAATGTGGCTTGCATTGGAGCATAACCTCGTTTGGTGTAATCAATCCATGAGTTGTTAGCCATCACAGCGGTGACTGCTACATCAATGCGCCCATCGTCAATTAAGTCTGTTGCCAGCCGATCAAATTCTTTCCAAAGCCTGCCGCCCACGGTTCCGTTTCTATGTTCTGGTTTAACCCACCAGGCCAGTTCGTGCAGTTCGTAAACTTCTGGGCACCAGACATTGGTAGTAATCAGTGCCGCAATAAAACCTCTTGACTCGTTGTCAATCAACACAAAGCCACGCCCTGCCATCATTTGCGTCATTAAGTTGGCAACGTGCGCCTCATCATGTGCTGCTGCCGCTTGCAATGCTGGCACAGGCGTCTGAGTGCTGTAGTCCCGCATCATTTGTAGCAATGCAGGCATATCGTGCTTGTTAGCTTCACGAATCATCCGCTATCCCTCCCGCCGCCTTCAACTACCGTTGTTTGCACGTTTGAAGTATTGCTACTTACAGTTGCAGACTGCGGCGGCTTGCCAAAATCAAAATACGTGGCTGCAATCACCGGCACTCGGTTCATGCTAGTGTCGCTTGGGTAAATAAAATTCCACGCCTTGGGAGTCGTTTTAATGCCTTGGATGCGGTTCTCTAGGATGGTTCTAAAGCTGGCGCAGGTAATGCCAACCGTGGCAATTCTCGTTCTTAGCTGATCGTTAAAATCTTCGGTGATTGAGCAATTACTAACAATGCCGGTATATCGTGTAAACCATTGCTGGCTTGGAGTCATAATAATTTGATTATTGCTATCTAAAAATCCACGATAAACAAATATTTCACTGCCTTTAATATTGGCTGCAAGTACTAGCGCAACATTAGTACCGTCTACACCAGTAAGAGAAATTGCTAAATCTGCGCTGCTGGCTTTGATGTTTCTGTCAATTGCGCTAATACTTAACAAGCTGCCCAAGTTGCTAAACGTCATGCCGCTTACAGTAATGGGCGCTGCGGCATTGCAAAAATAATAAGTTTGCGTGCTTGTAACTAGCCGAATAAATTCGGCTTGGATAATGGATGGGCTGCTCAATGCAGCCATTGTGGTAGTCATCCGACAATGTCCTCAATAAACACAAAGTCACCGTCCCACTGGACAAATGCGCCCGAAGTCATCGGGTTAAGTGTGTAAGTAGGACATTGTGCCGCCAGCAGATAAAACGTGCAGGCCGAGCCAACTGCTGTTAATGTGCCTGTTGTGGGCGTGCCAATTACAGGGCGGTGCAAGGTGACGCTGACTGTAGAGCCGCCGCCTCGCAAAACCTCGGCGGTGACTTTGTACGGGTACACGCCAATCTGTAAAAAATCACCCGCCGCAAACACCACAGTACCTGCTGAAACGCTTGGCAGGTTGCCGACTGTGATTGTTGTGGCGTTGGCTGCTGGCACTGCTGCAAGCGTTAGGGCTGCTGCCTGCCCACTTGTCAAGCCGCCTTTGTAATCGTCAAACCAACTTAGCAAGCTGCTGGCAAAGGTAATTGTCTCGGGCAGTTGACGATCTTTGTTGTCAATCACTTGGATGATGCCACGTACTTGCGGATAGTACAGATACGAATGTGGCCTGACGGTAAATGACCACGGCACAGACGTTAAATATTCAGCAACCCGCACCTGGCCTGATCTGCTGACTTGCTGGCCGACAGTGCGCCGATTCTGAACGCTGATGCTTTGGCTAATCTCAAAAATAGTTTGAAAACTCATGTTCGTCCCCTGCCAAGCGATAAGTTTTTGGCGCCATAGGCGTTTGCTGCCCAGACTGCTTTGCTGCTGCCCAGGATGCGATCTTCAAACGATTTGGTGTCAATCGCTTGGATATTGTAGTTGGTGATGTTGTTGGTTGAGCCGCCCATCATAGCCAGTGAATGGTTAGGAACAATTGTGCCAGCCGTCCTCGGAACAAACAATTCCGGGCCACGTTCGCCAACCATTGAGGGCACTCCAACTGGTGGATCGCCGCCATTAGCATAACCGCCTCCAGGTTGCATTGGAATTGTTGGCGATCCAGAAAATGCTGCAACGGCAATTTTTCCTAACATGGAAAACAAATTAGTTGCAGATGCCCGTAGTTGTATTGCCAACATATCTTGAATGACTGATTTTGCAAAATCTCCAAAATTTAATTTGCCTGTGGTTACAAATTCGTCTAAGGCTTTAGTCATGCTGCCCATCATTGAGTCAAATGCTTTGCCGCCAGCTTCAAAACTGGTTTCCATGTCTTTGCCAAACGTGTCCATGCGGAATAGAAAACCTTCCATCATGCCGCCTGATTTTTGATCTTTTAATATCTGCAAGCGTTCTTTGGCTAATGCAATTGTTATTGCTAGATTTCTATTTTCTAAGTCATAGGATATTTGTTTTGCGTCCTCAGTTAATTGAGTATTATTGTAAATACTTAATACTATTTCGTCGTGCTTGTATTTAATCTGTACCAATTCTTTTTCTAAGTCCACGTCTTCTTTTTTCATGTACCTAGATTTTTGATCTATCAAAAACAATTCTTGAGCCATTTCCAAATTAACCAATTGCGCTCTAGATTGTGCTGCAATATCGGTTATGACTTTTTGCCGTTCCCCTCTTCTAATTTCTTCTTTATTAAATATTTCGTTTATTTCATTTGTTTGATCTAAATTGCGTTGCGCTTGTTCTCCTCTTTCTTTATCAGCACGAGCTTTTTTTGCTGCATAATATTCCGCATCAATTTTGCCTAAATTTAAAGTCAACTCCAAAGCATTTTTGCCTACAAATTGATTTTCTTCTTGTATGTTTTTTTGTTTATTTGCTAAAATTGCTTGCGCTGTTTTGCCTTTATATTCTTGTTCTATTTTGAGTTCTTCGCTAAGAAATGCAAATTGTAATTTGCCCTCGTCATCTTTATATTTTATTATTGCAGAAAATTCATTTTCTAATCTGAGTTTGTCTAAGTCAAATTCTTTTTTAATTGTTTCTTGTTTGTATTTATATTTCAATGCCGCTATTTTTTCTAGATAATTTTTATCAATGCTTAACAATTTTTCTTTTAATATGTTGGCATTTATTGATTCAAATTTATTTTCTTCGGTAATGTTTTTTTGTTTTATTTCTAATCTTGCTTCTGCATACGCTTTGTTTTGATCTTGCTTTATTTGATTAGCTTCTGCTTCATAACTTTTAATAAGATTATTTGTAACGGCATATTGATTTGCCAATCTTGCTTTTTCTAATTCAAAATTCTTTGCAAAAACTTCTTTTGGGGTTTTTACTTCACGTTGTACATCATCATCTGGCGTGACAATCCGAGGATCTTGGAAACCCGCCCCCATGCGTTGTGCTTTTGTTTCATTGCCTAATAATTGCTGTTGAAATGCATCTAATTCTTCTCTAGCTTGTTTACGTTTTTTGTTATATTCTTTTACGTCTTGAGCAAATTTGTCAAAGCCTTTTGATAATTTCCCTATCATTAAATATAAGGTTAAAGTTTCTAAACTTTTTATTGCGTGTGCAATATCATCTGAAAAACCTTTAGTTATAAATGCCAAGTCTGACATTCCATGTGCAATTGTTTTAAAAACTGAACCAAAAACAACACCGAAAGCACTGGTTTCAGATGATGCTAATTTCATGTAATCGGCAACAGCTTTTAATTGCGGCCCAATTGAGGTAAGAATTAACAGGGCAATATCTCTGCCGATGCTCCTAAAAGTGTCAAATGCTTCTGCTGCATTTTTGATTGCCTGCTCTTGCTCAAGGGTTGCGCCAGTGCCTTCTCTCAAACCTCTAGCAAAGTCAACCATGTCCACGCCTTTAGAAGATTTTCCAAATGCGTCAGCAGCCCGAGCGTTTCGGGTTAGTGGATCTTCCATGTCTGCTATTGCTTGAGTTGTTTTTTGCAACAACTGCTGCGTAGACATACTGCCAATGTCTTGGAGTGATATGCCTAGATCGCTAAAAGTTTTTTGTCCTTCAAATGAGCCTTTTGCAGCCTTGTCTACAAAGTCCGTAAAGCTGGCAATCATTTTTCCAGCGTTTTCACCTTTGCCGCCAGAATTTTCCAAAGCATTGGTTAATTTGATAATTGAGTCAATTGCAATGTCATTCGCTGCTGCTACATCTGCAATTTCATCAGCATACGCAACTGCTTTAAAAGTCGCAGCAACAAAGGCAGCAGCTAACACTGCCACAGCATTTTTAGCCATGCCAATTGCTGCTGCGCCAAAGTTATCTAATTTTCTAGATGCGGCATCTATACCAGTAACAAATTCGGCGCTGTTTAAACCAAGGGCTACACCAAGTCGAGCAATGTTAGCCATGATTAAATTTCTCCGAATTAAAACCCGGTGCTTGCACCATAAACGCTAACAGGCTGTCATTGGCCTGCGCTGCAAGCTGTTCTTGGCTGGCTGGAGGGTAAAGGTAGTCATGCACTGCGCCGAGCGTGCCTGCAA
>Ga0209354_10000251_pt1 | contig 26213 bp, 28 predicted proteins | sample LauGreSpBDMM15DD_2_FD_187562 | JGI IMG/M metagenome (GOLD analysis project Ga0209354, IMG submission 187562) | Freshwater lake microbial communities from Lake Michigan, USA - Sp13.BD.MM15.DD (SPAdes) (version 2) | ecosystem: Environmental > Aquatic > Freshwater > Lake | place: Lake Michigan...
TGGGGCATTTACCGAAACATTTTGAATGGTCGGTATAACGTTGCGATGACCTCTATCAAGAACACCATTTTCCAGCTAAATAACACGCCGCACAACGTCCTTGGGAAAAACTTTTCAGACGCAATCGAGAAAAAATTGTATGGCGCACTGGTCAACCTCGCGACGCGCCGGTACTGTGCAGCTCACAACTACATTCGCGAGATTCACTACATGATGCCTGTGTATTAGCGAGCTTGGAGAGAAAACAAATAATACAAAAATAAGCACATATTTTGTGCTTTCTTGCGTTTTACGAAGCGAAAAAATGAAAGGCTTTTTATAACTCAAAAAGTATTCATATGGACATTGATGCTAACCAGGTAATGAAGCTTTTTACAGCTTTTCGTAGCTATTGTAACGAGCGTGATGCCGTCTATAAAACTCTATCAAAAAAACAGCGGTCCCCTAATTTTCCAGAAGACATCTCCGAAAATATTGTGAGGCAGTTTATCATCAATCACGAGAAAAGATGTTGTACTTGGGCCACTCAAAAAGGCGATTTACAACTCGTTCCCAGTATGGCACGCGTAGAGGTGAAATGCTTTTCGTCAACGGGTCCCTTGAGCTTCGGGCCTGATGAAGCATGGGACGAATTGTACTTTTTGGATGCCATGAAGCTGTTGAAAGAAAATGAGGTAAGGATTTATAAGTGTTCCCTCTCCTTCGAAAGCGACATAATCAAGAGCTTGCCAATGAATAAAAATGAAACGTTCGAGGATCAATGTAGACAAAAACGGCGGCCTCGATTCAAGCTCAGCTTGTTACAAAAGCATTGTCCAGAGCATGTTTCGTGTGTATATCAAGGATCACTGGAAGATATATTATTGGTAAGTGTTGAGAAACCGAGCGACTACATGCCGAGCGCTTGAATGACCGCAAGGGCAATCTTGCGAACGACCCCGACGCTCACGGCATTGCCTGCCAGCTTATACAATGCAGTATCCGATAGGCCATCGAGCACATACGTTTCAGGGAAGCCTTGTAGATTAAAGCACTCGCGGGGCATGAGTTTTCGGATGCCAACGCTGTCTCTCAGCAATGGCACATTATGCCCTCCACCACCCATATTTGCCGTAAGAGTCGGGCATACGTTCTTTTTGTTCTCACGCACGTACTTTCGACGAAGTTGATAAATCGTGTTGTCCCTTCTTACGTCCTTCGTGATGTCGTCCTTGATGATGTCCCAAATCTTGAGATTATCACCGTAGTAGTATTTTGCCGGCACTTGCGCATCCACCGGAATCAAGAAGTCCGATATTGGGCGTAACTCGTCAACCTCTGGCGGAAACTCAAAGAGCTCGGCCGCCGCAGCGTCTTTGAAGCAAACGATGTAGATCCTTTCCCGGTTTTGCGGAATGTTGGTGACCTTGCTCGTATTGAGTACCTTGTATTTTATGAAATATCCACGGTTTTTGATCTCTTGTTGGATAATCTCAAATGTCTTTCCGTCGTCATGACCCACGAGGTTCTTGACGTTTTCCAAGACCACGCATCGTGGCTCATGCTTATCAATGATGCTCATTATAGTCCAAAATACGTTGGAACGTTTGTCATCAAAGCCCTTGCGCAAGCCTGCTACGCTAAAAGGCTGACATGGGAAGCCACCCGTAAGAATATCCATTTTGGGAATGGTGTCCACACCTAGGTCATTGATATCGCCCAACGTAAGTGGGACTTCACAATTACGATCAAATATCTTCTTGGAGGTGGCCTCAATGTCGTTGGCAAATATGGTTCTTACACGTCCCGTTTCATTAAACCCGATGCTAAAGGCACCTGTCCCCGCAAACAAGTCTACAAGACCCAACATGATACTGTTTGTAAATATACATCCTAAATCATTTTTTGACAATGGATTTAGATATTTGGTAAGGACTATAATAAGAGAAGCTATGCGTCACTTCATCATTGATTTTGATTCCTTTGATCTAATCAGCCAACCCTTTGTAATGCCTGCGAATACCATTGTTTGTAGGGGATATTCCACATTATATCCACCCATTTCCGACCGGCCGGCGTATTTTACATCCAAATTCAATGTCGCTTGTTCATATGGTAGCGGAAAGGAATGTCAAACCGGTGTGTTCATCATAACCAAACCTTTGAAGTTGATAGATTTGAGACACATGAGTGGCATACTGCAATATATATTCGAACATCGCAAAAGTAACCGGGTAGAAGTGTTGGATGCCATCTTTTCATTGACATTATCATATGGACTTTGTAGTCTTCAAAAACAGATCGAGCTCGTAAAACTACGTTTCAAGGATGCGCATGGAACGGATTCTATTGTTGATACTATGATGCAATATCTTCACAATGAGACAAAAAAGAGAAGTTTAAATGTAAATCCAGTTGAAATTCGCGGTGTGCGTGTGGGCGCAACGGTCAATGATGCCATTTCCGTGACGTTGTTGAAGGAGTTATTTCCTGACGCGGATGGTTACATAACACCATCAATGATATCTCCTTACCACATTGAGAAAACAAACCATGTGATACCCGCAGAAATGGTCATATTCAATCCTGAAAAATCAAATGTAAAACTCATTGAGGATTTGAAGACTGTCTCCGATAAGATTGTTTACATTCATCTATCTGAGATTCTAAATGAGATGCATTTGTTGTTTGCAATGCCACTAAAGGGGGACATCCATCACATATGGGAACAAAAACAAGGTGGTGGGAATGGAAGGAAGGAGACGGTGGATACCGGTGGATACCACCCAAATGAATGGTTTGACAAGAATCCAAAGGAAATTACTAAGTTATCTCGAAAGGCAAAACGTGTTGTCACAATGCTCCGCCCCGTTGAGGAAAAACACGGTCATCAACAAGGCAGTTTTCCAATTTCACCATGGCCGTTGGCGAGCACGGGCGAGGTCTGATAGTTGATCAAAGCCATTATGCTCTTTGGAGAATGGTCAGGCCATTACAATAATCGTATTGCGCCTTGAGCGACCATTGCGGGTATTTGATCAAAAACTCATCGATGGCTTCTTGGAGACCGCGCGATATCTCGGATTCCGAGTAGCCGGTCTCTCGCGATTGCTTGGCAATGTCCCATCCATTTCGCACGCTCTCTCCGCGAATCTTGTCCACCTCCGTATCGTGCATGATGATGTACTTCCGCACGAGCGTGTGATGTTTCTCGAGCTCGCGCTTGAGGTGGCCGTAGATGTGCCATGTGTCAATGAACAAAAGATCGGTGGGTTCAAGTTCCACCTTGGCACTATCACCTTTGATGAACTGTACGTGTATGCCTTCCAATTGTGAATTCTCTTTGACGCGTTCTATGCCCGGGGCGGCGTGGAGGTCCACGCACACCAACGTCTTGATAATGGGAGTGGTGGGAGTCGGGGCGGAAAGTAATCCATTGAGGAATGCATATGTGCTACATATTGCCCGCACCCCGAGCTCCGAAATGTGAGAACACTCTTTTGCGTGTTCGTAAAGCATAGGTAGATGCGCCTGTATGTCCGATGGTGTGCGACATACGCGCGCGTATTCATTTTGAATCCATGATGACATGAATGATTGTGCTTTTTATGATTGTTTATGGTTTATATGGTTTGGTTCCAAAAGTCAGTTGCGTGCATAAACTTCATGTTGAGTCGGCCGGCCATCGTCTTGTCAGATGTCTGGTCTCCGACCATGATTGAGTGTTTGGGGTTGATCCCGAGCTTCATCACTTGCTCCATGACAATTCCCGTTTGGGGCTTTCGACAATAGCATGTGATGGGCGCAGGACGATGGGGGCAGTAGCAAATTGGGAATGCTGGTAGATTCAGCTTCAAGAGCTCTTTTGTTTTTTCCATACAAGCCACGACTTGCTCCTCTGTGACGATGCCTTTGCTAATACCCGATTGGTTAGAGACCCCAATGAGATAATAGCCTTCATTGATGTACTTCTCAAGAATGGGGCGCATGACCGTTTTAGCGTCTGCTATAAGCTCGACTTGTGACGGGTCCGTTGGGTACTTGTTGGGCAAATGGTCCGTTTTCCGTAGCGTGCCATCAATGTCAAGAAAAAGCGCTTTGTTGGGAAAGGTCGCGCGATCGAACTTGGGAGGAGGTGGGGAGACTGTGGTGATGGTGTCAAAACCTTCGTCGGCGGTTGGGGGCTCTAGTTGCTTGCGCGCCCGGAAAAAGACGGCCGCCGAAAACACATTGGGGTCTTTCTTGGGCACAGGGGTGGTCAAGAAGATGGATTGGTACTTTTTCCACGTTCGCATGAAATAACGCGTCTGGCACTCCTCTATGGTGGTATCTATAAATAGAATGACCGTAGAGGCGTTCGTTCTTTTGGCAATTTCCAAATAAGGGGCCCTTGACTCTTTGGTGATGTGCATGTTGTCCGCAATCACATCACTTCCGTTCTTTAGGTGTTCCTCGATGATTGGTAGGTGATCTTTTACGCGCCCACCGAGTGAGTCGCGTGACACGACAATTGCCGTTGGGGCTTGCTTCTTGGCCAAGAAGGATTTGCCGGAAGACGGCAGACCAACAAGAATGGTGAGCGTGGGTCGCGGATTCGCCATTTGCTTTACTTATGCTTTTATCTTTAGGCTTCATCGTTTTTTCCTAGGAACACGGTTTTTAAGCCTCGTAGCTTATTTAAGAAGTTGTTGCCTTATGATTATAACTTACCATATCAATCACACTTACGACATAATAATGTCGGCTTCTCAACCAGCAACTTCAGATGCATCCGAGACGTACATGTTTCAAGCGGAGATCAACCAACTCATGTCCCTCATTATCAATGCGTTTTACAGCAACAAAGAGATCTTCCTTCGCGAGCTTATTGCCAACGCATCCGATGCGATGGACAAGTATCGCCACACGGCTCTCCAAAACGGTGGTGGTGTGGACGAGGTCAACAAACTAAAAATTCAAATCGTGGCAAACAAAGATAACCGCACGCTGTGCATTGAGGACAATGGCATTGGCATGACCCGCACGGAGCTCATTGAGAACCTAGGTACCATTGCCCGTTCCGGAACCAAGACGTTCATGCAAGCCATGGCGGAGAACAAGGATCTCTCCCTCATCGGCCAGTTTGGTGTTGGGTTCTACAGCGCATACCTTGTGGCCGATAGCGTTGTGGTCGTTTCGCGCGGCATGGATAGCGACGAGACCTATGTGTGGGAGTCTGCTGCGACGGGCTCTTTCACCGTGAAGGTTGCGCCGGAGGAGTGGAAGATGGAGCGTGGCACGCGCCTCATTCTAAAAATGAAGGACGACCAAACGGAGATGATTGAAGAGTCCAAGATCCGCGAAATTGTCAACAAGCACAGCTCCTTCATTGCATATCCCATCGAGCTCGAGGCCACCCGCACAAAAGAAGTCGAAATTGAGGATGATGTCACCGTGGAGGATGAGAAGAAAGACGGTGAGGAGACGAAGACAGGGGAGGCTGATGTCGAAGGCGCGGTTGAGGATGCCACGACCCCGGCCGAGGGGGGCGAGGAGGTGGAGGTGGAGGTGAAGGCGAAGAAGACGCGCACTGAGAGTTACAAGGAGTGGGAGCACCTCAACAAGCAAAAGCCGATCTGGATGCGCAAGCCCGATGAGGTGGAGGCCGAGGAGTACAATGCTTTCTACAAGGCCTTTTGCAACGACTGGGAGGAGCCTCTTGCACGAAAGCACTTCACCGTGGAGGGTGGCCTCGAGTTCCGCGGTCTCCTTTACACCCCCAAGCGCACTCCATTTGAGATGTTTGGGCGCGATAAACGCAACAACCTAAAGCTCTACGTTCGCCGTGTGTTCATCACGGACAACAGCGAAGACCTGATCCCGGAGTGGCTATCGTTCGTGAAAGGCCTTGTGGATTCGGATGACCTCCCGCTGAACGTGTCGCGCGAAATGCTTCAACAAAACAATATCATGAAAGTCATCAAGAAAAATGTGGTCAAGAAATGCGTGGAGATGTTCACTGAGATGGCTGTCGACAAGCCCGACGATTTCAAAGTGTTCTACGACAACTTTTCCAAGAACCTTAAACTCGGCGTGTACGACGACGAGAAGAACAAGGACAAGCTCGTCGATCTCCTGCGTTTCCACTCGTCCAAGTCCGGAGAGGATCGCACGAGCCTCGATGACTATGTCACTCGCATGAAGGAGGATCAAAAGACAATTTACTACATCATTGGGGAGAACATGGCACAAGTAAAGAGCTCGCCGTTCACCGAGAAGCTCCGCAAGAAGGGCTACGAGGTCCTTTACATGGTCGATGCCATTGACGAGTACATGATGCAACGTCTGCGCGAGTACAAAGACAAGAAGATGGTATGCGTGACCAAGGAGGGCGCGCTTCTCGATGACGAGACCGAGGAGGAAAAGAAGGCGCGTGAAGAGAGCTTCAAGGAGACGTGTGAGAAAATGAAGGAGATCATCAACGGCACTGGCGAGAAGGTGGAAAATGTGCGCGTATCGGGGCGCATTACGGATACGCCGGCCGTCCTTGTGACGAGCGAGTACGGTTGGTCGGCCAACATGGAGCGCATCATGAAAGCTCAAGCCCTCCAAAGCAACCAAATGGCCGGATACATGTCCTCCAAGAAGATCCTAGAGATCAATGGCGATCATAAGCTCGTGCGGGCCATTCAAAAGCGACTTGCGGATCCGGAGGAGTCCCAAAAGGCCTCGACGCGCGACCTAATCAACATTCTTTACGAAACAGCGGTCATCAACTCCGGCTTCACCATGGAGGACCCTACCGTGTTTGTTCGCCGTGTCCACCGCCTCCTTGAGGTGGGTCTCAATGTAGACGACGAAGGCGAGGTCGAGGGCGAGGTGGATGGTGAGGTGGATGGTGAGGGCAAGGTGGGCGAGGGTGGTGAGGCGGGTGTGGAAGGAAAGATGGAGGAACTAGACTAATAGCGTAATGAAGCGTATTATGGAAAAATGATTTAGGCCTTTTGAGCTATGCTTTGTAAAGCAAGCTCGATCATGCGTGTATTTCGTGTATACAACATCAATAATACGAATTACGAAGAATGGTGCGAGGACTTGTATGATATGCCCGAGGATGAACTTTTGAAAACAATGGAGAGCATTCGGGTAAAGTACGAATGGGATAAAAAAGACAAGATTTTTGCGTTGTCCGATCCTTTCGTTGTTATGTATGAGAACCTTGTGGTGACGAAATATGAAGACCGCTGACCGTTAGATGAATGACGGTGTTACGCGCCCCGTCCAATTCAAGGTGTTCACTCCGAGGTGGCACACGTGATCATTTGGGTCGCGAGTACGTAGTTTGATTCGTTGGGTTTGTTTGAACGAGGTCATAAATGTGCTATCGCACTCGCCACACGATTGTGACGTAGTGGGGTAATATTTATTTTTGTCAAAGTATAACTGGAAATACCCAACGAAGGTATGGTCGTACGGAATCGAAATGTTGGACTTGAGATTCTCGGGAGTTGTGTAATCTCTTCTTTGAATTCCGTAAAGGGCATGTAAGTCTATCTTTTTGAAGACTTTTTGAGTCCGATCGAGCCATTTTGGAAACTCTGGTGGCAGAAGGATGTCCGCGTCCAAAAGAAGAATCCAGTGATCCGCATGAGACGCATGGTACTTCTTTTGGACGTGGTGGATAATGGCGGACTTATTGAACTTTGCGTTATTCGCATGAAGTTGATCAGTGAGCTCCACGGTAACACTTTGGTACTGTTGACAGATCTCACGAGTCTTTTGGTCTTCGGCGATTGTTATGACGATGAATTCTTGGAAGAACTCGTGGTTAGCCCTAAGCGTAATATCCAAGATATCGGAGTAGTTGATACATAATGTGATTGGCAATATTTTATCAATCCATTGTGACATTTGGTTTTGGTTTGCTTTACTAATAATTCATTATTTTTATGAGAATGATCTGTCTGTATGTATATAGCATGAAAGATCAGAATGAAAGAAAGCGTTTACTTCTCTTTCTCATCGGATGTATGGGGACGCGATCATTACTTGTGTGGATTGCATACAATTTTCCCATGTATTTGCCGTACATGGGGGCGCTCGCTCTTCTACCGGCCATAGGGTTCTTGGTAATATACATAGGAGGTATTCGAAAAACGGGACCGGAGGTGTTCGGTGATAGGATTTGGTGGAATGATTTGAGGCCTGTTCATGGCATGTTGTATGCTCTCTTTGCGGGCTTGGCCCTTTGCAAGAACGAATCCGCATGGATTGTGCTTCTCATTGATGTTATCATAGGGTTTGGTGCATTCGTTTTGAATAGAATACGCTAGGCTAGGCTATGCCGCACTGTACCATACCAAACGCGATTGAGAGGAACTACGGCAAAGACTAAGACTACTTAAGTACAAAACTTACTATATTTTCAAGTTGTGTTGTTAAAGATGAATGTGCTTTCATTGTGCTCACTATGGGGCGTACATTCTGCTGTTTATTGGGCTACTAAAATCATTGGACACACCGTTCCTTTGAAGCATTTTGAGACGTTTGTTAGCAACCGTAGGAAGTTGCGCGAAATTACGGTGGACACCCTTATGTACAATGTTCTAATCGCGCACGGTGTAGTTGCCTTATCTTATAGTTTTAATTTCATGAGTATCTTTGACAAGCACGCCGAGGAGCAGATGTGGCTCGTTTCGCACATCGTTCTTGAGCTGTGCTACTATTGCTATGACTTTCTTGAGATGCTTCTGAAGCCGGTCGCGTGTCGTGCGGACTTCGTGGTCCACCATGTGCTTGCGATATCTTTGTTGCTAACTTGCTACATGAGCAACCTTATGACATTTGGAGTCTATTTATCGACCATGCTCAACATTACAAACCTGCCTTTGAGCTTGTTCCGGCTAGGCTACATTTCTAATAGTATCTCATTCAGGTTCACGTCGTCCCTATTCTTCTTATGTGCGTTTGTCTATGTTCGTATCTTGACATTCCTTGACATGATTGTGAATGACGTATTTTTGGCACATGATGCTGGCATCTTGACACCGGGTGAGTCAATGGTCATACTTCCATCTATGGTTGGCCTTTTCGCCCTTCAATTCGTATGGGCTCTCAAGCTCATAAGTATCACTGTTGAAAACGGAATAACATGGTATAAGTACCGCGAATTTCGGCAATCCATGCCTGACTATCTTAAGGACTTTTGGAAACCGAGTGCGGGTGCAGTCATGCGTTTGCTAAAAGATAAATCCATGTACGAAAACTTTCAAAAGCACATGCTTGAGCTTCCGCCACTTGAGGATGATGTGACCACTCTACAAGGGGATATGCAATCTCTTGAAGAGCGCATTCGTGGCAAATTCGGCCAAGAGATTGAGTGGATGACAGACATTGAGCACATGGAACTCAATAGTAGCAGTAGCAGCGAAGGCGATGAAGGCGATGAAGGCGACACCGAAGGTGATAGCGAAGACAAAGGCGGTGACGAAGGCACCACAGGGGATGGGTGGAGTGACGATGAAGGAGCAAGTCATCCCATTCAAACTTCGAGCGACACCTCCGATCCGTTCGAAAATGTTCGACCTCAAAAAGTGGAGGAGATAACGGGAGCGACAGAGGCACTGGAAGCCGAAGCCGAAGCCGAAGCCGAAGCAGAGGCATATGAAGAGTTTCCTAACCTCACACAAATTCCCAAAAGCTTATTCAGAGACATTGAACCATTTCGCGAAGTGTTGTCTCAAAACCAAGTTAAAAAACTAAGAGAATTCTTCTCCCCAAAAGCGTGACGCGTGAGGAGCGACGTGATCTAAGGAGAAAATGCCATATTATAAAAAGAGAAAAGCAAGGGTGAGCATGTTTACTTCAGATTCATTCGATCTATTCAACCACTTTGTGACAAAATGGATTTACGACACTTGGCGAGGTGATGAATGGGAAGTTGAGCGCAAGTCTACAGCCGAGGTGATGGATGTGCTTCGCCGCATGTTTCCCATGGCGGTCGATGGGCTTGATTATATGTTGTTCACTTACTACAACCGAAGTGTTGATCGAGTGAAGGGCATCATTTACGTAAGAGACGTGAACGAGGATGGGGATCTATTCATGACCCGAGTCCTCCCATTCCACTTTGAGAGTTTTCTTCAACCGCAAGCATCCGTTACGATACCGGATACGCGCACTGGATATACGGATGCACCGATTGTGGCACTTGGAAAACGTGGAACAAAACGGCTTGTTACATTGGAATATAAAGGCTATCATTACGTGGGCGATAGTTACAATGAAGAAAGCGTGCTGATGTTCACGATGATCAAAAAATAAGTCACGACGGTGCTACGTTACGTATAAAGTGTATTTCCAGTTTTACTTTCCTTATTTTTGTTCTTAATGCTATCACAATAAGCTTTGAATGTTCGGAGACTCAAAATGTTGTCACAATTGCGGTTCTCAAAGAAGTATTGTTGGAGGACGGCAGTGGTGCACGTTTTTGTTCGGAAGGATGCGATGAGGTCTTCAACGGCCGTTGGGGTTGCGTTCTTCATGTGCTCGGGGAAGTAGTAGTCTAGCATCTGTCGCATTTGGTCATGGCTTGCGTCCGTAAATTCAAGGTCTATATCAACACGTGACGATCGCAAGAAGGCTGCATCCTCCAAGACGTCCTTACGGTTCGTAGTCATGAAAACTATGATGCCTTCGTTGCGAGACAAGCCGTCGAGGCAATTGAGCAACCCGCTCATCGTCACGGCATTCTTAAGAGTGTCATGGGCCTTTCGGTCGTCGTTGAACAAAGAATCGATATCCTCCAAAACGAGAACGCGGCACTTATCTAGGTTGGACATCAAGTTCACGGCGCGCGTGAGCATAGTGTCGTCCATAGCCTTCCCAAAGTGTATGATGCCAATGTCCGAGTCGATGCTCGATGCTATGGCATGAATGCAACTCGTTTTCCCGGAACCCGGAAGGCCGTGAAAGAGGACATTCATCTTGTACGGGACGTTGAAGCGCCCATACTCCTCTCGACCTTGGTCGGACGCAAAGTGTAATATTTTGGAAAGCAGTGTTTCTTTCACCTCCGTTGGCAAGAAGATGGACTCCAATGGGCGTTTATTGGTGATGTTGAGAACACTCCAATAGCCGTGGTCGCACGTGTCAAAGATGAACTTCTTGATGGTTTTGCCCGCGTCCCGGCAATAGTTTTTCATTTTTGCTTCAACGTGCGTCTTGCAGTGGTCAACGAAATCCACTAGGATCTCTTGGACTGTGCGTGTCTCTTGTTGGGGTAGGGACGGTGGCGAGGGTGGAATCGGATGGGTCTCACTCATTGTAATATCTATTTGGTAGATGATGTCCCCCTCCTTGTTGACCAAGAGTTGCGTTCCCGTTTGAACGCGGTAGACATGAAGGTTGAAAATATGGGAGTCATAGAGGATATTATACGTCCCCGTGCTCAAACAAACAACTTTGATCTTTTTGCGGTCGCTCGTGTGAAGATAGTCGTAGATCGGAGCATTGTGGTCGTACAAGTATTCCACGCGCAATGGCGGGTCTTCGCACAAGTCGTAGCTCCGCACCAGCACGTATTTCCCCATGAGGGAGTTTGAGAAAAGCGTGAGACTCATGATATGTTAGTATAAATCCATAGTCCTTATGTAAATTGGGTGGGTATTTAGAAATACGAAACCAAGGAAGTGATAGAAGTCGTTTGAGACGGATGCGAATTGGGTTTCTAGCACCTCGGTACACCTTGCGCGGAGCAGATGTGGTACTGTGGGCATTTGCGTACTTCAGCGATGGTGTAGGATCCATGGGACATGAGAGTTGGGTGTTCGTGTACGACGATGATTCCGAGGCCGATCCAAACATTCACGAGCCTCAAAACCGCGAGGAGGCTGTGCGCCCTTTTGAGCATTTCAAAGACAAAGGTCGCTTGATTCATGTTTCCGGATCTGGTGAGCCGTTGGAGCGCGCGTTGCGGGAGCATGGCATCGAAGTGTGCTATATGTATTTGGCAGGTTTCGAGGACGAGAAACGCCTATTACCCAAAGGATTCCCGGTTGTGACTCATTGTATCTTCAATGGGATGGTTGAGCTCGGTGATTGCCATACGGTTATTTCAACGTCCGTTCCACATAATCCGGCAAACGGAAAGACCGTTGTGCTTCCCAATATATTGCTCATCATGAACCACGACGAGAGCTTCCGTAAAACTTTCAACATCCCAGAGGACGCAGTGGTGTTTGGGCGTTACGGTGGCTACATGACATTTTCTATCCCATGGGTGAAAGAGGCCGTCGTGGAGTTTGCAAAGTCGCACCCCGAGGTGTGGTTTGTCTTCATGAACACCATGCCATTCAGTGATATGGCCGAAATCCGAAACATTGTTTACGTGAAAGGCACATCGGATCTTTCACTAAAGCGCGCCTTCATTAATACATGCGATGCCATGTTACATGCTCGTATTGACGGCGAAACATTTGGATGCGCAATTGGGGAATTTGCCGTATGTGGGAAGCCCATCATAACCTCGCCGTGTATTCATCGGTCATTTGGTTACGCAGCGGATGGGCACTTGGACATCCTTGGTGGGAGGGCGTGTGTTTATAGCGATCGCCAAGCATTAACTGCGTGGTTGAGCGCATTCGCGGAAAAACAAGTTCATGTTGACATGAAAGATAATGGGTACATGGAGTTCGTGCCGGACAAAGTCATGCCTATATTTGATCAGTGCGTACGGATCGCTAAGGAGAACTTTGACTCGAAGTGAGAGAAAGATGTTGGGCCGGTGTATCAATATAGTATCGCGGATAGAACGGTTCCTTGTAAAGGTCATTAATAGACCGCGGGACTTGAGCCATCGAGAAGTAGCGCGGGTTGTTTTGGAACAGAAATGCCACCTCGGGCTCGAGGTATCCCGGGCCAATCGTTGTTGGCAATGTTAGGAAATACGCTCCCGTTACCCACCAAAAGTTACCTTGGAAATGAGGAGCGGGATTTGCGTTGTAAAGAGCTCCAACTACATCGCATGGCCCAAGAGTATTCAAGCATTGCTTGTACTTGCCGATCAGGTGATACGTGATCGCGCGTCTCCAAATAGATGTATTTGAGACCTTGCTTGCATCCGTATGAGTCACGCCCTTGGTGTGAATGTAAAGAACGCGGTCATCTTTCTCAACGTATTTGTGAATATTTGTTAGCGTGAACCGCTCAAAGGTCCGGTCGTCTACGCTAATTTTCACCACATGAATTTTCTTTCCATACTCAAAAAGCAGGTTGGTAAGGGCCCGAACGGCCACCTCATCCGGACCGGTTACAAAGCAATAAATGGCCTGAACATCTTCATATAGTCCGCTGAGCATAATGGCTTGAAGGAGCTCATGAGTGACTTGCGCATAGTGATTTATCGCACACGCATGAAAGAATATTTTTACGGCCATTCGGTACTAAACTACCTCTTTGTATGCCAAAGGTTTTAAGCGGATTTTTAAACGCGGACATACTTACGCGGTAAGTGCGATTTTCGGATAACTAAACTACAAAATGAAACCAAGGAATAGAATCATTGAGATCGTCAGGGTGCTTGGACGTGACACCCAAGTCATCATTCACTTGCGAAAACATACTGATACTTTTACGACCTTTCGTATCTGTAAAATATGCCATGGCATGATTGGCATCTTCTCGAACAAGATGGAGTGTTAATGGATGCCATTGGAACTCAAAAAGATCCTCCCATCGGGAGTACTTGTTTCTATCAACTTGAATCGCATTATTTTTGACGAAAGATGTTGGATTTCGCCCATCAAATTCGGAAATGAAACTTGATATTTCAACTTCATCCATATTTGTGAATTCAATGTTCACGCGATCAACGAGATCAAACCTTCCATAGTCATCCTTGCAAAACAACCAAGGGGAGGTGTAGATGTATTGCCCCGCCCACCGGGCTGCATGTTCTGCGAATGGGGGACTCATTCCGGTATTGAAGTTATTACTGTTTATTGTTTATGTGATTGTGTGATTACGTAAACGGGCTCATTGCTTGTTATTTCATTCAACCAAGAAATCTCCTGAATGGCATGTTGGAAGTCTGTTTTGTCGAGCATAAGCATATGGAAACGATTTGGAAATTGCGTCATGAGCTGACATTGAATTGGTATAATGGGTTGCTTGCACTGCGTGTCCACAAGAGACACATACTTTGCGGATGTGTATTTTGATAAGAAATGGATGGCATTTTTGTTGGAATCCATATCAACCTCGATGATGATCATGGGATTGCGCGCGGACTATTTTAGGACCATGTGCGGACTTCTTTACACCCCTTTTATGTGAGCGAACAGCGGACCAAATTCGGACCGAGTGCGGGCTGAGTGCGGGCTGAATGTTGGTCTTTGTAGTTGCGGACCTGTGTGGAGACTGAAAAAGAAGTGAATTTTGTCCGAATAAGGTCCGTTTTGGGTGATTTCATAGTTATTTATTCAAGGACCTCGGTTGGGACTGGTTCAGGGGCCGGCTCCGTGACTTCCTCGGGGACTGGTTCAAGGACTTCTGTTGGGACTGGTTCAAGGACCTCGGCGGGGACTGGTTCAAGGACTTCTGTTGGGACTGGTTCAAGGACCTCGGCGGGGACTGGTTCAAGGACTTCTGTTGGGACTGGTTCAAGGACCTCGGCGGGGACTGGCTCAAGGACCTCGGCGGGGACTGGTTCAAGGACTTCTGTTGGGACTGGTTCAAGGACCTCAGCCGGGATTGGCTCCGTGACCTCGGTGGGGACCGGTTCAAGGACCTCAGCGGGGATTGGTTCAAGGACCTCGGCGGGGACTGGCTCAAGGACCTCGGTGGGGACTGGTTCAAGGACCTCTGTTGGGACTGGTTCAAGGACATCTGTGGGGACTGGCTCCGTGACCTCAAGGGGGACTGGTTCAAGGACCTCGGTGGGGATAGGAACCGTGACTTCCTCGGGGACTGGCTCTGTGACTTCGGTTGGGATGGGGACGGGGATGGGGACGGGGACGGGATCGGAGGGTGACAAGGGCCACATGGGCTTGAAGGGGTCCACAGTGAGTCCCGGAAGAGCGCGCAGGGTCCGGCGATACTCTGCCCATGACTCCCGTTGCTCAAGCGTTATAGGCGCATCAAGAGTGTGCGTCCAGTCACAATTTGCGAGACGGCTGTTGCGCTCCCATCGGAGCTGTTGCCATTGTTGAGTCAACTTTGTTTGAAGTTTCTCATCGTCCACTTCAAACGTGTACTCTTTTTCACCTAACGGGACCGCGCGAACAACGCTCGGATCCATAGAGCTTGGGACTTCCACGTGGACTGTGTGATCCGGCCAACCCCATGGTCCCCCAAACTTAGCTTGATTTGGTTCAACATCCTCGTAGAATGTTGCGACTGTGTGGTCTGCGCGTGTGATGATTGCTATTGTGGGCATTGTCTGTACAAAGCAAAGAGAATATCTTGATGCTTAGTAGTGTGATGTTGCAAAAGAAACACGCGGTCTTCGCTTGGTATGGTACGCGCAAAGGACGAATTTCACTTTTGCCATTTATTGTTTCTATTTCAAAGAAGAAAGGAGGCGGATGCGGAGGTGGTGGTGGCGGCGGAGATGAGGGCGGAGACACGTATGCCACGGCCTTTCAAACCTATAGGAATGCAATGTCCGGAATAGCTAGCCTCGTCGAGTCAGTGAAGGAAAGATGGTCCATAGAAGCATATTTGGGAATTGTGAGTGGTGACATGGATGCCAAGAAAGCATATATTATGGGTGTCTTTCGCCAAGTGTCCGTTATCAATGATCGCTACAAGACCATGACGAATTTGCCTTTGGTCCTCGAAATGTTGGCAAATAGCGGACTTCGTAAGCCGGACGTGAGCGAGATCCAACAGGCCGTCTCGGCACATGGCGAAGTTTACCGTGCGCTCAAACCATACACAATGGATCCATTTTGCTCTATTCTTTCACTTCAAAAGCCGATGGAGGAGCTAATGAAGCGCATTGCTTTCCAACGTATTGCGTTGAAACGGATTGATGTTAGTGGTCAAGGCGGTGGAGGTGGTTGTATGAGTCGGCCGGGTGATGAGGAATTGTCTATGTCCATTGAAGAGATAATTCAAAAAGACTTGGAGGGCGACGCACACATGAAACAAACTCTTAACTCGATCACACCGTACCTTGAAGTCACATATGAGGAGTTGGAAAAAGAATTAGAAGAATTAGAATTCGGATCCCAATCAGGTGGGACTAAAACAACAACCTAAGCATGTGATTTGGCGTGTAATGTTCTTATTCCTAAGCATGTGATTTGGTGGATTTGGTTGATTTAGTGGACTTACTTGATTTGCTGGATTTGGTGGATTTGCTGGGTTTTTTACTTTTGTTTTTTCGTACGGGCGGTAGCGCCCCGCCAAGGTTGCCCATACCTGCCTCGACATTGTAGCATGCAAGGACGAGCCGAGTGTATAGAACTTCGAAGTTGTCGTGGATGGATTCCGGAATATCAATCAAGGTCATGCACGTGTGGGACTCCGGGAACATGTTTTCGAATTCGCGGTCCGTGTACCGCCTTGTGGAGGAATACTGAGCACGACTCTTTACGCGAACGACGTAGTGCATATTATTCGAATAGCTTTTTAGACTTGACCAAAACATCAGCAATCGCTCTATGAAGTCCAAAAATACAACACGGCGGTCTTTACTAGTTGACGGGCGTTCCATACCTCTTGCCTCGTATGGAAACCTCTCCCCCATGTCCGAGAGAATCTCCGACATAGTATCCGTTACCTTAACCTCAATTGCTGACCGCGCCCGCATCGATCTTTGAAAGTTTTCACGCAAATCCATCACTGTTGCCGGTGATATTGTTTGGGATGTGAGGAACTTATCCAACATGGGGATCGAAACTCTTTCATGGCGAAGTAACTTCCTCATTGGTGATAGCCCGCGCACGAGTCCCATAAAACGTTCGTATGTGTCCGCGGAGGGACCGGGACCGGGGGCTGCACGTGGCGTGTCTCTCGGATAGAGGGTGTGTAACGCACGTTGCTTCGAGCGCACGGCGAGGTACTCCCGGAAGTTACCTATGTCAACATCGTCGTCTTGGGGGCGCAAATCATACTCGGAATTGAAGGACAAATAGGCGTGCTCTATGTTTTCCGGTGTGCGAAGCAAGTTGGCAAGACCCGCAAACTCGGCGGGGAAATCCATCATGGAGTACGCAATGTAGTCATCGTTCGTAATGTCCTCGTGCTTGTAGAGCATATGCGCCAAAATCGCATGTGATAAAGAGAATGGCAAGCCCGTGCTAAAGATCATCATGAACATGATAAAATTACCGATGAACTCGTACAAGGAGACATAATCAGCCTCTTGACGGATGCCTGCGATTCGTTTGAAATCGTCCGATAAGGCAAGGTTGGGATTCACAAAGGCCCGTCCATTTGGCTCGTCGTACTTGACGAAAAATCCTAGGCGGGAAATTTCTTCCATGCCTTGCTGAATAGCGCTTTTAACTACTCCTGGACCTATGCCGTTTTGGCGAATGTACATAACACTAAAATAGCCCATTGATTCTTGAAGTTGTTTTGGTGAGATAAGGAACCATGATGTACGAAAGGCCTCGTTCCTCGTGCTCCATATCTTAAACATGCTTGCTATCACGTTTTCTGGCTCAATCATTAGAAACGACTTGGAGGTTGGGGAGCTTGCCTGTTTTACGGTCTTCAAGAGACGTTCGTGTGTGGTGTTAAGCGATTGACATTCTTTACTTAGTTTTGTACATAGAACTCGGAGCTTGTTACCTAGGGTCTTGAAAGGTGGTGGGATGTTATTGAGCGTGCTTATACATGATATGTGAACATCCGTTGGACTCGTTAGAGTAGAAAGCAATGCCGTTTTGGGAATGCTATTGAGGCCGTTGGCAATGTCTTGTCGGGCGCTTGCGCGTGCACGTGGTGTCGGGCCTGTACGGGCTGTTGCGGGCCGCGAAGCGCTTTGCGGAAAAATACCAAATCGTGTCACTATTTGTAATTGAATTAGCTGAGCCACATGTGCTGCATGGGATTCTACGGGGGCCTCTACGGGAGCTTCCATTTGAGGTTGGTCGGGTGTGGTACGTGCATTGAAATGATCTAGATCAAGATTGGCTACGTAGGCCATTCGAATGAGGTCCAAATATATCAAGCTTGTCGTTGAACGCGTAATTCTACGGGATGTTACAGGATTTACGATGAACCCGTTCAACCGTACTTCCTCGGCTACGTACTTATCAAGGTTATCAACACTTATTGCTGATGAATCACTCATTCTTGGTCCAGATGGCCGGATGATTGCCGTTGTAACGAATTCCATGGCATTTGGTCCCCGCTCTGTTGGAAGGCCAAAATGCTGACATGCGCCGAATACCTCATTTCGTAACACGATAGATTGTCGTCCGTTCCCTGCAAGCACCTCCGTATTCAGCAAAATTCGTTTGCCACTCCTCGGATGGATGATGGTATTCAATCCTTGCTGTAACCGTCTTGAGAAGTATCGATCGACCTCATATCGCGAGACCAATAAGTTTTGAAAATTCATTTGAAACGGCGGAGCATTCGCGCGCGGTGCTAGTGCCGATTGCCCGGGAACGAGTGGAACCGTTTGTGCGGGCGGCGGTGTGGGCGATGAAGGCGACGCGACGTTGGCGAGACGACGGCGTTCAGAAGGTGTGAGCGCAGGGGGAGCGGTTTGTTGTATAGATAATAATCTATCCAATGTGTTCTCATCAAGATGGTGTGCGAACGATTCTAGTTCCCCGGGTGGAAGGGGGACATTGTTTCGGAGAGATCGTTGAACAGAACGAACGGCAGCGCGCCCTATTGAATTAGCAATTGCGTCACCAAAATTTGCTCGGACAACTTGCGAAACGCTACGTTCGAATGCCGATAACAAGGACGATTCCGTCGCAGCGGCGGCGGCCGTGCCGGTGGCTGTGGCGGTGGTGGCGGCTGCGGTACGAGCAATGGGTACTGCGGTCTCGTTACATCTTCTTTCAAGTCGGCGGTAGACATCTCGACCAACTTCTATGCGTCTCCCCGTTTGCGGATTGACATTGGGATTCGCCCGCCAACTTTCACAATCTTGGTCCGTTATATCCGAAGGCATGCTAATTACTTAATTATTGGTAAGATATTCGACGCACGGCTCGTATTCGCTACATATGGTTGAGGGTAGATGCGCGCGAATTGATTTATGGTGATCATCGAGGCAAATGTGCGTTCCTGTGTTTCCGCCGAGTTTTGGGTCTTGGAATAGAATTGGGTTGCGCAAGGCATAGACATTGTAAAACGGCATTTGCCGGGCGATGTATTGATCCCATATGATCCCCGTCGTGATAGTGGCGACCATTGCGCGCATTATAAGAAGCGCCCACCGCTTGGAGTTCACGAGCACAGCATGCATGGAGAGCATGTTCTCAATCTTGACTATGTTTATGTTGTTATCTAGGGGGTGAAATGAGACCCCCTTTTGATAGGTATTGAGACTTGGGTGCGCGCTTGCATCGCAAACTCCCAAGTATAACGCGTCCATCGAGGCGGGTATGTGATCGGGTATGTCAATCACGGGGGAATACCATGCGCTTTCAGAGACATCGTCCTCTAATAGAATGAATGGCTCGAATACGTCTTGTTCAAGGCGGTCTTGAATGATCTTTATGAACCCCTTCGCACCTAGGGTGTACGGCTTCGGCCTTTGCTTTTGGCCGGTGGGAGTGGAAGTGGGATTGGGAAAGGGTGCCCCTGATTGAATGATGATGGGCCACGAAAGTCTGGCTGATAAATCTTGGATATGTTGCGTGCGCGCGGGCTTGCCGTTCAAACAAATTGTCGTGAAATCTTTCACCGTGATTTGCATCTCTCTAGATATGTAGAAAGGCAAAAGTTGCAATCGATGCCGATGGCTTTTACATCTCTGCCTAGCCGTGCAGAGATCGCGCAAGTTTTTGCGGGGCGTAGCGAACCGTTGATGGTTTTAGAAGTTGGTGTTTTACAAGGCGGGTTTTCGGAGATTCTTGCGAGCACTTTAAACATCAGAGAATTTCATTTGGTAGACCCGTGGGAGGGCGTAATCATGTCTGGTGACCAAGATGGAAACAACGTTCGAAGCGTGGTGATGAAGGACGCATATGAATCCGTAAAAACACGTTTTATAGGTGATGAACGCGTAGTAATCCATCGCCAATTCTCGTATGATGCCGTGGAATCGTTTGCGGATGGATCGTTTGATTTGATATATCTAGATGCGGATCACTCTTACAAATCCGTCAAACAAGACCTCGAACTGTACTTTCCCAAGCTCAAAGATGACGGGTGGATCGTGTGCCACGATTACGAGATGAACGCCTTGAAAGCCAAAAACTACTATGATTTTGGTGTGCGGCGCGCCGTCTCCGAATTCTGCCTTGCGAATGATGTGTACGTTGGTTTGACTTGTATGGATGGATGTGTCTCTGCGGGCATTACACGATCAGCGCGAAATACATTGGTATCTGAATCAGAGAAGTGCCTTGTTTATTTTACCGTCGGGGTTCATCCAGGGTACGTTGAGCTTACGCGGTTGTGTATTGAGAGCATATGGAAGCACGGAGGCGGTTCCGGGACCGGGAGGATTGATATCATGGTGATGTGCGATGAGGCATACCGTCCTCACGTGGAGACAGCCCTTCGAGAATTAGGTGTGACAATATGGACAACCGGGCCCAATGCGGATGCGCAAACGACATCAAAGCGCAAAGTTGATATCTTTGACTACGCACGCATCGATGAATACACCAAAGTGCTCTACATTGACTCGGACATTGTCGTCCGAGGGGATATTCAGGATGTTTTTCAAAGAATGCGGGATCCGGGAGCCCTTTACACGTGTAGCGAGTACAAGTTCAAAGATCCCCATCGGTCGCTCTTTTACTCATTACAAACCTATACACGCGAAGAAATCGCAAGGTTGACGCAACAAAAAGTCCATGGATTCAACTGCGGTCAATTCGCATTCTTTGTGAATGACTACATGAGGACTCACTTCCGCAATGTAGGCGCGCTCATGTGGGGGTACAAGGGCACGAGTTTTTACGAGCAGTCTTTCATGAATGTGTACTTTAATGCGAGAGGAGGGGGAGAGGGACGGCCTGCACGCGTGAATGACACGGTATTAACCCCTTTGACAAACTTAGATCCATGGTCAAGGAATACCAAAAAGAGTCAAGAATCCGTGGATTTTATACTATATCACTTTGCGAATCACACTATGCCATGGGGTAAGAAGTTGGACTCTATGAGGAGCTTGCTAAAAAATGATTTGAGATAAAGAGTAAAAGCATAAAAGAATTATAAGAATGGCTCTCGCGATTTCTATCCTCGACTACATTCCTGCCGGTGGCAGTGATGGGTCGTACTGTTTTAAAGAGCACCGTATGTTCACCTTTAGCGATGTGAAGTACACGGATATTGGCCTTCCTGATCAATGGATGCACCTTCCACGAGACGCGGACAACCTTCTCAATATGTACTTGTCAAATAGTGGACAGATCATCCGGTTGTGTATGAACTTTCTCAAGAGTCACGAAGGGCACGAGGGGCACGACTGCGAAGACTTGTGTGATGTCGACCCTGACCACGGCCTTGAGATCTTCTTGTCCCGTATCCTTGACAAGCACTCCGTAATCTCCGTGATCTACGATGACATCCTCTTGTATGGGGACGTGTTCAACAATGTGGTGAGCTTCATGGATACTCAAGACATGATGCTAAGCAAGCTAGAAGATCTCATCCGAGAGCTTGAGAAGAGTTACGGTGTCTCCATCACGGTATGAAAAAATGATAAACATGACTCTGCTTGAATCGTAACAATGAATCAGCACGTAACTACAAGCGGGAGGTGTCTTAAAGCAGTAAAACAAGAGTATGTGCGCGCCGTCGTGAAGTTGCGGAACACATACCGAAACATGGATACACAGGGTTCCATGTCAATTGAGATGCCATTCATCGTCCACCAGCTGTGTAAAGATTACCACGTTGTCGAGTCACTTTACAAGGAAATGGAAAAAATTGCCGATGGCTAATGTAGGACTCTTAATGAAAGACAACATTGACAGATTGATAGATAGTATTCAAGAAGAACTCTAATTCGCATCCAAGAGTACCGTACGCCATCTTCTACACAGTATGGTTTTTCGTACTAATGTTATGAGTAAAATAAATCTAGATGATAGAGATAAGAAATGTCAATAAAAGAAACATTTCAGTTATGTGCTTTCGTTGTAATGATGCCTTATCGGCTATGGAAAGAAAGAAAAGTATTTAAAGAGCGCATGAAGGCGCTTCGTAAAAATGACCCGTTCATATACAATTGAGCTTAAAGCAAATGAGTGAATAGGTACACTAGTAAATGTCTGTTGTTTGGGGTGTAGTCGCGAATAGCCATGATGCCTCGGTTGCGGTATTTATTGGCGGAAAGCTAGTGTTTGCGAGTCATACTGAACGCTTCAGCGGAATCAAAAACGATCCTAATCTTAATCATGATATTATTCAATATGCTCTACGATGGGGAAAGCCTTCTCAAGTAGTTTGGTATGAAAAACCATGGCTAAAACTTGTAAGACAATGCCTTGCAGGTCAACGTTGGCATTGGAATGACTTAAGAATTGCACATGAACTGAAGTCAAAATGGGGTATTGACGCGCCTATCAAATATATTTCACATCATCATAGTCATGCTGCTGCCGGATTCTTTACGAGTGGCTTCCGTGATGCAACCGTTATTGTCATGGATAGCATCGGCGAGCTTGAGACAATGACAATATGGAAAGGTAATGGAAATCACCTTCAAAAAATATATAGTCATAACTACCCAGATAGCATGGGGCTTTTTTATTCTGCAATGACACAACGGGTAAAACTAAAACCCAATGAGGACGAGTACATTTTGATGGGAATGTCTGCTTACGGAGACCCGAGAAGGTTCGAAAATGAGATGTATTCTACATTTTTCGCAGATAAAGCATCATTGCCATGCATTCGCCAAAAATATAACTTTCATCGTGGTTGTAGTGGATATAACCACGAATTAGTTGCAGAAAATGACTATTTTGATATTGCAGCTGCAACTCAATGTGTGTTTACTCGAATGCTTGTAAAAATAAGTGACTGGGCGCGTGTGAACCTTCCATCAAAAAATTTGGTATTTGTAGGAGGTTGTGCTCTAAACTGCGTTGCAAATAGCGTTATTGCTAGTGATTGGAACCAAATGTGGGTATATCCAAATCCAGGGGATGCAGGTTCGTCAGTTGGGGCTGTTCTCGCTTATCTAAAGCAGCACATTGAGTGGAATCATTGCATGTGGGGCTATGTTATAAAAGGACCATACCCTGTTGATGCGGTTCTTCAAGAGTTACTAGTTCAAGGTATATGTGGAGTTGCTAACGGTGCAGCTGAATTCGGACCTCGTGCCTTAGGCAATAGGTCTTTACTTGCTGACCCTCGCGGGGTACAGATAAAGGACCGTGTGAACTCCATAAAAAAACGCCAAATGTTTCGACCATTTTCGCCAGCTATCCTTGAAGAGCACGCATTAAACTATTTTGTAATGCATTCAAGGTCAAGCCAATTTATGTCATTCATTGCAAAATGTAAAAGCCCTGAACTGTACCCTGCTATTATTCATGTTGATGGCACAAGTCGCGTTCAAACAGTACCAAAAGACGGAAGTGGATTTCGACAGCTTTTGGAGAGGTGGTATGAAACAACGGGTTGTCCAATGTTGCTTAATACGTCTCTTAATATAAAAGGGAAACCTATATGCAATACGGAAACCGATGCAAAAGAGTTTTCAAGTATGTACAATGTGACCGTCTTTACATAATTTATCATAAACATGCTCTGCAAATAATAGTTGTGACAATGGTCCAGCATGAACTTCATCGGGCGCCTTGTCCATATGAAAATCCATAAATGTTGCACTATTTTGGCCCATTCGATAATAGTCAAATTCAGAAGCTTCGTTACATACTACCCAATTATTGAAGTTAATGTTACGATGGTGTAACCACAAATGCGCATGTTCCATTGCACAGATACTTTTGTAATGGAAGTCGTAATCGGGAAGTATAGAATACAGTTTTTGAGCGGTTTTATGAAGAAGCGCCGGCATAATAAGAGCAAATGAATTATTGTCATAAAATATTGTAGACCGTGCAATATATGTCCACAACACAACAACAATGTCACCGGGCTCATACGAAAAGTTTCTTATGGTATGTGCGATAAGAAGCGCACTAGCTCCCGGAACACCCTTATTAATAACTTTACAATTAGCCAATAAGCTTAAACGAAATGGCCAGGCAAATTTACTAGGTCTTTGATTGCCAACTACAGGCTCTATATCCGTGTTTAGGGAGGGACCATCGCGACGGTCAGCGGCACTGGCGTGCCGATTAGCGGCGCGCATTGCGCGATTCAAAATGTGTTTGTTTGAACAGTCGAATTGGCCATGACCAAATGTATTTGAATCTCCAAATGCGATTATACGCATTTTCTGATAGAAACGTCTTCTTTAATTTTCTTGGATCTCGCGCGCTCCAAATGCTAGCCCCAAAGAAAAGCATACACCGAGGTCCTACCCATGCTCAAATAGTTGGTGTCTTAAAAATTAAAACAAGAGTATGTGCGAGCCGTCGTGAAGTTGCGGAACACATACCTAAACACAGATACATTGAGATGCCATTTATCGTACACTAGCACGTTGTCGAGTCACTTTACAAGGAAATGGAAAAAAATGCCGATGGCTAATGTAGGACTCTTGACTTGATGAAAGACAACATTGACGGATTGATAGACAATATTCACGAAGAACTCGAAAACCTGGCGACCTTGAAAGAGAAACGCCAAGGACTTTTGTTAAACCACAAGGAGATAGCTAAGCATGTCAAGTCATTCCGTGAAAAAGAAGAAGACGTAGTGCGCATGGGTTTGGCTCCCACGGCGATCCAAGTGTACGAGCTTCATACCAAGTACGACACCCTATTCGAGGATGGAAATGCGCACGATGTGATGTATGGAAATATGCGTACGTATTTGAAGGACGTTATAGAACATTTGAAGGTTTACAAGGTTGAGAAAAGGCAAATGCGGTCACAAATGGAAGAAATGGAGAAGAATATGAAGATCATGGACAACACGTCGCTCTCATTGATCAATAAAGTAACGGTGCCACCGCATATGCAATCTAGAACAAGTGGCGGACTTGGCGGACGGGGGAAAAAGAAAGAGGTGCCGGGAAAACCAAAGCGGTCGCGGGCATAACTGATTAGAGTTAGATTGTAAGCATTTTTTCATGGCCAACGCGAATTTCCGTGTTGACCATTACGGCAAATCCGGCGGCCTTGAGGTTCTTGCAGAAAGCAACGTCCTCCGAGCACATGTCGCGGAGAAGAACGCCCTCAGGTGTTTGGATCTCTTGAAGAGGTGCCCAAAAGTAGGGATATTGGAGTTGTTCGATGACACCCTTACGGCAAGCAAAGAATCCCATGCCGTTGTAAACGACGGGCATGAATTTTTGTGATGTGGTGGCCTTCCACGTCTCCACGTCCTCGGGAGTTAGGAACTTGAAGGTACCGTGCTTGCCGAAGAAGTCCTCGTCCCACTCCTTGATGGCCGGGAAATGAGTGAGATCGGCCATGCGGTAAAGGCCAGATACCACCGGGTGAATTTCGGTGTTCTCAATGAGTTCGACGATTTGCTCGGGGGTAAAGATGACATCGCTGTCAATGGTGAGCCATACGTCGTAATCAAGTTTGCCACCGAAGGGCTTTTGGTCAGCACCGCGGAGCACATCAAGGCCGAGCGTTTGCATGCGTGAAAAGCTCACGAAGCTACTGAAGCGGTTTAGCAGGATGACGGTGTAGTTGAGTTGATAAAGGTGGGTGATGGTGCGCGTCCATGCCACGAGGAAGTTGCCACTGAACTCGCGACCCGGTAGGGCCACAACAATGGTTTTGCGACGGTCGGCGGGCGCGGCGGCAGGGGCGGGAGGGGCGGGAGAATCAGTGGGCGCAATGGGTTCCATGGCTGTATATACGGGTTAGAACAGGTTGCCCTTAAACCGTTTGTGTATTTCTTGCATTTTAACTTACATGTGTATTGTAGAGTATTTGTAGAAGTATGATCGTTTACGTCGTCGCTCTTAATATGGATGATTTGTCCGTTCAACACGTCACCGAGCG
>Ga0209354_10000259_pt1 | contig 25819 bp, 27 predicted proteins | sample LauGreSpBDMM15DD_2_FD_187562 | JGI IMG/M metagenome (GOLD analysis project Ga0209354, IMG submission 187562) | Freshwater lake microbial communities from Lake Michigan, USA - Sp13.BD.MM15.DD (SPAdes) (version 2) | ecosystem: Environmental > Aquatic > Freshwater > Lake | place: Lake Michigan...
CCCCCCTACGACTTTTTTAGGATTTCATGAAAAATAGTTCATAAAATTGAAACGCTTTTTATTTTATATTCTATTCGCATATACCAGCAGAATATAAATTATTAGTCAAAACTATTTCGTCAGCATTAAAAAAAAAATTGAAACAGATTTCTTCATAAAATTGAAAGCAAATTACAAGTAAGAATGGAAAGCATAAAGCAAACGATTATTGATACAAATACAAATATGAACGCAGTTCTTCATAAAATTGAAACGAAAATACAGGAGGAAGTTATATCAAATAAAGTTGATATAATGAATACCGAAACAGCACCCCTCACCAAAAACCAAATTGCTTACCAAAAGCGTAAGGCGAAGGAGCAGGCGTCCAAAGCACCTGCCCCCCTTGTTATTGAACCTGACTACAAGTTCTACCTGTCCTATGAAGATAGTGATAGAGATACTGAAAGTTTCGTTGATTTGGAAACCGCCAAGGTTGCGATGAAGGTTGTTATTGAAAAGGGTCAATATAGTTGGGTTCAAATTATGGAGATTGGAACTGACGCCGATGAAGGGACATCTTCTCCTGTTGAGGAATGGAGTAAGGAAGATGAGGAAAGTGATGAGGAGGAGGAGGAGGAAGAGGAAGAGGAGGAGGAGGAGGAAGAGGAAGAGGAGGAAGAGGAAGAGGAGGAAGAGGAGGAAGTTGTTGATACTATTCCTGCCCCTGCTGCTGATAAAATTATATTCCCCTCTATTCCAAACTTTCGCCCACACTCTTATTCTAATAAGAAAGGGAAAAAAAATCAAACCCCAATCCAAACCTTGACCGCAAAAATCATGCTCACGAAGGAGCAACTCACCGACCTTGAAAATCAACGCCGAGAAATTGAGGCAAAGGAATTGTATGATACTTGGTTCAATAACGAAGAACAGGTTGAAGCGGACACCCTTGCTTATTACCAAGCGGAGATAGTTAAAACTATTGAGGTTCTCAAAAAGGCAGGGGTAGATAATTCCGTCGTCCAATACCAAACTGCTTTCTGTAATGGTGGTTGGGACTATGCCGATATTAGTCCTGCTACGCTTAAACTTGTTTGGGACTTCCATCATAAGAAGACCGCCAAGTCCGCCCCCAAAGCGAAGGGTGAAGCGAAGGCAAAAACCGAACCGACCTACGAAGGCAAGGGTAAGAAGGCAGGAACTGGTGATGCGAGGGCAAAAATTATTGCGTCATTAAACAGCGGTAAAACCGACAAGGTTAAATACGCCAAGAAGGTAGGTAATAAAACTTGGTCGCTTATGTTTGAAGACCGAAAGGACGGCGGTTTTCCTATTGTGAAGGATAGTAATGGGGTTTATGATATGCCTGTATTCAAGGCGGTTGGGGGCATGATTGGTGCTGATATGAAAAGCAAGGAGGACTATCTATATTGGATTAATCACTAAAATTAGAAACCAAAATAAAAAATAAAAAATCTAAAACCAAAATAAAAAATAAAAAATCTAAAACCAAAATAAAAAATACAAAATCTAAAACCAAATAAAAAATAAATAAATATTTCAAAAAAAAATAAAAAAAAAATAATACCTGTATATAGTGTATTTTTTTACTGAATTGATTTTCTTTTCTTTTTGATTTGAAAAAAAAATTGAAACATATTTATACCATAATAATATTAGATAAATTAGTAAAGGAAGATGAGTATAAACGAAAACGATAGAGAACTGATGGAGGCGGAGATTGATATGCTTTGTAAATATTATAAAGTAGGTTCAGTAAAGCAATACCCTAATTGGGGTGGAGGAATACCAGATGAAATAAAAGCGGAAATTGAAAAGGTGTTGAAGGTTGTTGGGTATTGTTGTTGGTTTGGTGATTGGATAAATCATAAAATATATACTTGGGTATTTACTGAATGTTTGCTGAACGGCGATGAACCTGTTCCGTATCTTGATTACGAGGAGATTAATATGCTAAACGAAAAGAAGTATAAATACCAATTGAGATTTGAGCGTAAGAATGGTGATGTAGATTTTGCTGAATTTTATGGAAAGTGGGAGTGGGATAGTGAGGAGGAGTTGTTGGAATATTGGAAAGATTTGAGGCGTTATGTAAAAAAGAGGAAGGCGGTGTCTTATTATATTACTAAATCATGGGGCAATTTAGAAGATGAAAATATGGATTATGAAATAATTTGGGACAGCAAAACAGATAATTGAGTTCTTCATAAAATTGATTATATAATATATATAAAATTGATTTAAATAAATAGCAATATATAATATATAAATACATAGAATGAACGGAGATTTAAAAACGAATTACCCTTTGATTACTGACCTGAATGGAACGATGCGTATGGAGCAAACCATATTGGGGTTTAGCGAATTAAATAAAAAGGCAAACAATATTATCACCGACGATGATGAGGTTGCTTACTTAAAAAAATTGGAGGACTTTATTGATGATGTTGCGAATAAGCAAAAAAAACAAATAAAAAATAAATTGGATATGATGGAGCGAACTAAACGCTTTGATATGATAAACTTTATAAAACACCTACCTTACGATATGGAGTATGAAATAAAAAAATATATACAACCTGAATTGAACTATACAAGGAAGTTCTCAATCTTGCGACAACTTGATAGTGGATTTAGTTGGTGGCGTGATGTTGATGATTACCTCTTCAAAGTTCCAAAAAAATTGCTTATTAGCATGAAAGAAAGTTGTAATATTTACCCCAGTATGAGTATCGCATCAAAAGACCAAAAGGAAAGATGGTGTCGTATGATTATTGAGGAAACTCATAAATTAGTTCCAAAGCAGAAGGATACGATGAGGATTGATAAACTTTTAGCAAGTAGGAACGAGGAATGGAGTTGCGACCCAAACTATAAACTGATTGATAAGTGGTTTAAGTTCTTCCTGTATATTCATACTTTTAAAAAGTATAGGGCAGAATTGGAAAGCAAGGTTAAAAAAACCGACGAAAAACTTACCCTGCTTAAAAATAAAAAAATTATTGTAAAATTGTTGTAAAATTAAATATGTAAATACTATATACGATGGAGCGAACTATAAATAGTGATGGAATGGTTAGGGAAGAAGGTGATGGTGTTATTGTATATTATGGTGATAAATATTTATTTTCCAAACTAAAAAGACGGATTGAGAATGAAGTCGCAAATAAAAAAATAAAAATAAAAGAACCTATAAATATAAAATTGGAAGTCGTGGATTTAGGGATAGTTGAATAAAATAATATCTATTGTTTAATATATATTATTATGGAAGCAGTATCCTTTGAGAAGCAAGTTGAAAACATCGTTGGATTTAAAAATCTAATAGACGCTGATACAAGCAACGACTTTTTTTTATACCCTTTTATGAGTATGGTTCTTAACCTAACTGATAGTCAAGGGTTTATTACTGATATGGGAATGAAGTGTTTGTTTAACGAAATTAACAAGGACTTTGATATTATTAATCAGTCGCAAGAGAAACCATCACAAAAAGCACTTTGCCGTCTTTGCTTGTATTTTACAATCTGTTATAACCTCACAATTTATTTTGGAGGATTTATTATGGGTTTGGATACAGACGCAGGTAAGAAGTATGCTGAAAAACTACCAGTAGAACTGATTAGTTATTTGAAGGAGATTACTGAAAGAGCAGATAAACTCCACCCTATATTAGAGCATCAATTAAAAACACTAACAAGCAAACTAACTGATAAGTATGCGAAGATTTATAACGAGGAAAAGCGTAAGCACTGGACGAAGGATATATTCCAAACCAGCGTCCATATTCCAGCACACCCTGACGATTACCCAGAAAATTATAAACCTGAAAATTGTATTGATATTAATACACTTTAAAATCTGTATTAAGGGTAATATCCTCAACGCCTAATCCAATCATCTCAACGCCTTTAACCTTATACCTGTTTTTCTGTTGGTAAAAAATCATGGCGTATCTATCACCTTTAAACGCTTCTGTCTTGTGTGCTAATCTCGCACCATTAAATCCTATCACAACATCTTTTGAAGGATATAGTTTAGGTTTATCTTTATCATCGTATATATATAAACCACCACCAGTATAATCACCCAAAAAGGTAATACAACCTAATCCATCATTACCGCCGTCTTTGTGTTTCTTTGCTTTAAGATTTTTATTTAAAGTAATTACTGAATACTCAAATCCAGTAGGTAAAATTAAATTAGCATACTCTACAATCGTCTTAAATAATTCAGGATTATCCTTGTTTGGTTTAAACTCGCCAGTAGGTAAATATCTTCTTCTACCACCACCCAAGTTAAAGGTATAACCCTTTGAACCAACAATTTCACCACGCTTTGCTGAACCGCTTTTATAAAACCCACTTGCGATTGGAGGTATTTTGGCGTTAGAAATAAGTTCTACTAATTTGGATTGGAGTGTCTTTATCTTTGGAGTAATAACAATCTTATCCACAAACACTTCTGTATTATCAGGATTATCTCTATCTAAATCTTCAACCTTTAATTTCCCACCTTCCAATTCATCATCATCACATTCGCAATCCATACCCTCGCCTTTTCTCAACAATATTTCACCCATAGGTTTATCATTATCTCTTCTTGTATTATTCTTAACGAGGTTAGGGTATTTACGAACTAATATATCAGCATCACTCATCATGGTTTTAATCCTTTCACCTTCATTCTTGGTAATATCATATTTGAAAGATAATTTATTAAACCTGATAAGACCGCCATTCTTCAAGTATGATTTTATAGCGTATTCATAATCACCCTTAATTTTAATATTCAAGTCAATCTGTAATTTTTCGTTAATAATACCCATTAACGCACCAACAATAAATCTTAAATCAGTAGTGTATTCATCTTTACTTTTCATGAAATAGGCGTTAGGAGCAGGATATAGACCCCATAATTTAAAACCATTATCTTCGCATAACTTAAATCCTTCATCAATAATAGATTTTAGTGTATTTGTTTTAACAAGTTTATTGCCTTGAAGTTTATAAATAGCACTTATATCGTCATCTAATTTGAGTATTTTTTGACCTTTCTTGTAGTGTCTAAAAACCCAGTTCATCTGTCCGTATATACCTTTATTTTCGTTAGTAATAATTATCTTATTGTAATACTCTTGTGGAATACCTTGTCTATATAAATCTGCCTGTTCCTTATCATGAACTACTAAATTGATAATACTACTTGGTATTTGATTTTCTTTTAATACTGATAGAGTTTTATTTAAGCATCGCTCAACTCTGTTATAGGTTATTATCAATATAATATAGTCGCTTTTTTTAGGTGGGGCAACAGACCCCCCAGTTAGTTTAAAACAACCTTACCATTCGCACCGAGATTTGCTTGGTCGTATAGTTGAGAAATATACTCGTCCCTTGAAGTAGGCATACCTTTACCACTAATTTTCTTTTTGGCGTAATTACTTGCTAAATCAATTGCGACAGGGGCAACCGCTTTTCCTACTTCTTTCAATACATCCATAAACCCTTCGCCTCCTTTATAACCTGCTTTACACTTGGGGTCTTTGAGTGCCTCGCTATACTTCATATTGTTCTTTTTAGCATACGCTTTAACATACTCTATCCACTTGTTCGCCATCTTTGTATTAGTATTAGATTTTATTTCTCCGCCTTCCAGTTTTTTTTTTTTATATTCCTTTAAAAACTCTGGGTCAGTTTCCCCCTTAAATACAGCACCTCCTTCTGTTCCTACACCCTGTTTAATTACATCAAACCTCGCACCTATATCTGTTAAAGTATTAGCAATCTTTCTTAATCTGTCGTTGCCCTCAAATAGAACTTTGGTTTCCTGTTTCACCCAAGATTTATCAGTTTCAGTTCCAATATTATTAGCAGTTAAAAAAGCAACGATGAAGTCCTGACAATTATTATCCTTTGCGGAATAAGTAAAAAACTTTCCACCCATACGCTCTTTGGTCTTGTTTAAAGCATCGTTTAAAGTTAGTCCTGTTGGAATGTCGCTACTTGTAATATTTTTAGTTTCAGTTTCTTTTGGTGATTTACAAGTATTTTCAGCGTTAATAACCTCATTCTTTTCAAAAGTAATCCTATCCTTACTATCTAACTGAATACATATAAATAAGTGAAAGAGTGTATCATAAGGGGTATTTTCTAACTTTTGACTAAAAGTATTACCACTCGCTACTTGTAAGGCAGTCAATAGAGGAGTTCCCAGTGGGGTTCTACCAAGCGTAATTCCAGTAATATTCTTATCACCATATTTGCTAATAATATTGCGAACTTTTGGTGGATAATCATTACGACCATAAATAACGGCAGTAGCAGTATCTTTAACCTTTTTAACTTTTTCTATAACTGCGTCTTTGACTTTTCCAACAACCTTTTTTGCTCCTGAATATAAATCACCTAAAATACCTTCTCCTTCTTCTACTTCCTTTTTACCCTTACGCTTTTTAGCACTCGCCATAGTATTCACACTCTTTGCTTTTTTTGCCTCCTCTGCCGTAGAGTATTTTTTAGGGCGACCACGCTTTTTTACTTCGTTAATAACCATAGTGATATTTTCATCTTCTTTCTCAACTGGTTTCTTGGAAGGACGACCACGCTTATTCTTAACAGGTTCAACCATAAGAATATTACCTGCTAAATCTTGAACTGGAACAAAAGTATTCTTTTTAACCATTATTATATATATTCAACTATATAATAATTTCCATAATTACCACAACAATTGGTCGGCGTAATAAGCAGGAGTGCCTAATTTGTTTCTATTACGCTCGTGCCTAATTTTATACAACCGCCTTCTTGTATCAGCGTATTCCTGTCCTTTTTCTTTGATATAACTTCTATAATCATTATATCGTGTATCCCCAACACTCATAATATACTGGTTATTGTAATCATGAATATCTATTTTTTTGAACTTCTTTTTACTTGGTTCAATCTTTACACCCAACTTTTTTGCTTGTTTGTAAGCATAAGGGTCTATTTTATATTCACCAAAAGCAAGAGGCACACCTTTACCTTCAAAAGCAGGTAAGTTTTTATCACCTTTGTATTGCTGTTTTAAAAGTATTTGTTTTAATAGATTTTCAGGGTCAATCTCATCAGGAGTTAAAGGAGTATTTTTATCCACTCGCTTCGTAGGTCTAAAAACAGGATATTCTAAACCACCAATATCCTTCCAATCTTCCTTGAACCAATTTGTTAAACCTGTATTTTCTTTTTTACCACTATAAGTTCCACCCATCGCTTTATATCGTTTAACCAATTGTCCGCTACGATAAGCGGAGTGCTGTGGATATTCTTGATACACAATTCGTTTTGCCTTTTCATACAATTCAGGATTATCTATTATACTCGGCATTATATATTAGAGGAGGAATTATTTTTCATCTTTATTACTAATATCCTCCTTGTGTGTTGCTAAAAACTCTGTTTCTTTTTCCTCTGCTTCAATATCACGAACTATTTTAATACAACAACAGGCAACCTCTTTACACTTGGACTTATACGCCATACTTGCTAATTTAATTATACACCCTGATATAGTCCCAATAAAGGCAACCCAAAATACTTCGCTCAACATTATATTATAGTTATATATTCTTTTCTTTGTAAAAGCAAAAACAACACCAATATTTTTCATACCATAATCTCGCTGGTTCTTTCTCACACAATATTTCTTCTAATACAGAAATAGTTTGTCCGTCGCTCGTCATCATAATATATAAGGATATTTTTTAAACAATATTTAATACACCGCTGTTATTCCACAAAGCACCAGCAGGAAGACCTGAATTACTCGTAGGCAAGTTAGTCATTATAAGGTTTTTTCCACTCCCAATAGTCATCTGTAAATCTTGGTCGGTAATGATTACAAGAGGAGCGTTATTTATTAAATCGGTATGCTCTATGGTGGAGGAACCACCAGCAGGATTAGTAAAGCGTAGATATTTTGCTGTTGATATTGAGTGATTTACATAGGTAAAACCTCCACCACTCGTAGAAAAAGCACATTCAGCAGAATTATTTGTTGCCGCATCAGTAGTCAATAAATTAATAGTTGGATTAGTTCCACCTGTATTTTGTAATAAAATAGTATCTGTATTATTAACGCCTGATTGAACCATATTAAAATCAGTTAAGTTCAAGGTTGATGATGCTGTTGTGGTTGTTGATGCTATAATAAATCCATTAGTATTATTACAATAAATAGACCCATCGGTTGAATAAAAACCTGTTGATGAGTAGTAAGTAGTAGCAAGTGTGTTTTGAATAGATAAGTTGTCTTGTGCGAGGGTTGATGATTTGGAGTTTGTAGTATCGTTAATAACTATCGCACCATTACCGAGTGTAGTAATAACCGCATTAGGAGCACTATCGTTTAGAGTAAGCGAACTATCTGTTTTTATAATAAAATTACCATTCGTAGTAGTATTTGCTCCACCTATTAGTAAGGGTGAAAGAACATTACTATTTGTTCCATCTGTGATGGTAATTGACGGCACAGCATTAGCAATAGTAATCTTTTTCGCAGTGGTTGTAGGATTAGTATTAGTATAAGTTCCTGATTGACTAATAGTTGAGGCACTTACTGCTCCCAAAGTGGAACTACCTGATACAATAAGGTTTGGTATGCTTTCCGTTCCTTGACCTGTTGGAAACCTTAAATATCGTGCGTCTGCTTCTTCCTCTGTTAAAGTTTGACTTCTTGCTGACGCCCAAAAGGCAGGAATAAATATACTTGTTTGGGGAAATAAAGGTGCGACTGAACTACTCATAATATTATATAATAACAATATATAATAAGTTTAGATGAATAATTCAATAACGAATGACTTTTATATTTACACTATAAAAAACTCTTTGTCTAAATCGTTGTGCGGTGAAATCATAGAGAGGTTTGAATTGGAGGATAAACGGACAGCAGGTATTACTTATAGTGGTAAGGATACTAATATTAAAGATACAACTGACTTTCACTTATCCGCTAATCCTGATGCGTGGAAAGATATTGATAAAGTATTGACTAACGAGTTAAGTAAAGCGTTAAACGAATATTTTGAATATTTAAACAAGGATATTAGTTTATTGCTTTGTAAGAATGTGAGGGATTTGGGATTTCAAATACAGAAATACGAAAAGGGTGTGGGTAAGTATGTTTTTCATAACGACCATCAGGTATATCATCATGATAGAATGGATAGAGCAATTACTTATATTTGGTATTTGAATGATGTTGAGGAAGGTGGAGAAACAAGTTTTTTTAATAAAGGTAAGGTGCGACCAGAGCAAGGTAAGTTAGTTTTATTTCCTGCCTGTTGGACTTATCCACATTCAGGGTTGATGCCTGTTAGTCATCATAAGTATATCATAACAGGTTGGGTGTTAAAATCCGTAGGTGCTAATTTTGAACCCTAATAATATATTTAACTACGCTAAACGGAGGTAGTAAATCAGCGGAATTACCAGCACTACCAGCATTAATAGATAGGGTTGTTTGTGTATATCCAGTAAAGTTTTTAAAACTTGGGTCGTTAGATGGCGTATTTTCACCTCTATTTGCTTCGTTAAATTGTGCGTTTTGAACCATATTATCAGGACTAATTGAAACAATATGATTATGGGTTGTTAATTGTCCGCTTGTAAGGTTTCTATTACCACCTGAACTAACTGATGCTCCTTGATAAGTAGCAGTTAAAATACCTGTATTATCAGCACCATAAGGAGATTTACCCAAGCAGTTTGGAACATTAAAATTAGCACCTGAACCACCATAAGTATATCCAATAAATCCAAATAAATCCTCATAAACCCCAGTAGAATAAGAAGTTCCATCACACCACACCCACTTATCAGGTAAAGTTGTTCCAGTAAATATAGTTATTTGCCCTATAAAGGCAGTTGAGGTTATGTTTGAACTACTACTTGTATCATCACCAAAATCAGTCCAATTTGAAGGTATAAAGATAGGTAATGGAAATAAAGGAGCAGGGTTTTCTATTGAGTTTTCCGCCATAATTATATTATAAGTATATATTAAATTGCCCTTATAACATAATTACAAACAAAGAAAGGTAGTAAATAATCATCTTCAATACCAGCATTCCCCATATTTGAATTGACTGCTAAACTTGTTCCATTCACATTAATAGGAGCAAGAGGATTAAATATATACGGACCAACTCCATTACTCGTCACATTAAAATTAACACCAATCGCCATATTTGCTGGGGCAAAGGTAAGAGCGTGAGTATGCGTTGCTAATTGGACTTCTTCTATTATTTTATTTCCACTTGTATAATAATTTCCTGATTGATAAGGTGTAGTCAAAGTTGATGTTAAATCAGCACCAACAAAGGTTTTATTTCTTAAATCAGGAACAGCAAAAGTATCACCACCACCTCCATAAAAATAACCAATTAAAGCAAATAAGGTAGGGTATTGAGTAATAGGATAGGCAGAACCATCACACCATACAAAATTAGCAGAAGGTAAAGTAGTTCTCGCAACCATAATTACTTGCCCTAAAATTGATGATGTTGTAATAGTTGTTGTATTATTATCTCCTACTTTGGGGGTGTTAATCCAATAATTAGGTATAAAAATTGGAGCGTTAATAATAGGCGTAGGATTTTCTGGTCGTGTTCCCATATTGATTATATTATAGGCAGATATTTAATTTGCCCTTATCATGAAATTAGAAACATTAAAGGGTGGTAATAATTCAGTAGAACTACCAGCATTACTCGCTGTTGCTGTATAAGTCGCTTGATTATAAAGAGCAGTTTTAACAATATCACCACTTCCTGCTGCTATACCTTGAACCGAATTATTTTGACCGAAAGACACCAACATATTACCTGCTGGTGATATATCTATACTATGAGAATGCGTTGCTAATTGATTAGAAGTCATAGTTCTATTACCGCCTGAAACAACAGACGAACCTGCGTAGGTAGTTCCAATATTTGCCGTTGTATCACTACCAACAGGACTTTTACCACATAAATTAGGAACATCAAAATAGGTTGCCCCATTCCAAGTAGCACTCGCAACAGCATAACCTGATGGCGTAGCAGAGGTATAAGTAAAAGTCCCACCACTTATAGAGTAAGTTGCTACGGAAGTTGTGCTATTACTTAACATTCCAATAGTGCTTCCCCACCCATTACTTCCTCCCAATACATTACCGCTGTTTGAATAGATTAAAACTAATTTAATAGTGTAAGTTGATGATGTAGATTGTATATCAGGTTTAAAACTCATACTAAAATTACCAATAGGAGCGTCGCCGTTAAAGGTCACAGGACTTGATGTATTAGATATAGTGTATGTAAGAGGACTAACTCCGCCTGACGCTAAATCTGCTGTTCCAGCGTCAAAAAAATTACCATCTTTATAAATCTCGTAATTAGCACTAACCGATAAACTTATTACCAGTGTTGAAAAACCAACAGGCGAAGAAGACCCAGTAAAAGTAGCAGATACAGGTGTAGTTAGTGTAAAATCGTTAGGCGTTCCAGTAGCGGTATTAGTTGGTATAACAATAGTCCAAAAGAGTTTGCTTATCGTTTCAGTAGCAAAGGGAACTGCTGTGCCTGTATTTAATTGAGGAGAATAAAATAAGTCCGCCCCTGCTGATGTTGATGATGATGCTGGGGTAGGGTCAGTAAATATTCCATAACTATAACCTATTACAGCAAACAAATCAGTATATACCAAAGCGTCGTAGTTTGCCCCATCACACCATAACCAATTAGAAGAAGGTAAAGTAGTTCCTTGATAGGCAACAATTTCGCCAACTATTTTTGTGCTTACCACTGGTGTTGATGTGGTTGAAGATAATGTAGTAATATCAGTCCAATTTGAAGGTATGAATACAGGTAGATTAAATATTGGTGATGGATTTTCAGGTTTAGTCGCCATTCTTGAATATAATATAGCAGTATATTATTTTCTACCAGTATATTATATTATGCCTCCAAAACAGCAAAAGAAAGCAGAGTTAGTAGATTGGTATAAGAAAATACCTGAAAGGTTCTTGCTAAAAACTCATAATCCACACTACGAAACACACCATATCAAATTACCATTCCGCATGATTATTATGGGTTCGTCAGGGTCAGGAAAAACTCAAACGCTTATGTCGTTGATATACAATATGCCTGATACTTTTGAAAATATTTACATCGTGACGAAAAACAAAGACGAACCTTTGTATAACTTTATTGATGAGAAACTGGGTAAGAAAGGGTTAAAGATGATGGAGATTGATAAGGACGGAATGCCTGATTTAGATAAACTCAATAAGGAACAGCAAACTTTAATAGTAATGGACGATTTAGTAGGCGAAAAGAACCAAAAACCGATGGAGCAATTCTTTTTGAGAGCAAGAAAGAAGAACGCAAGTTTAGTGTATATTACGCAGTCCTATTATGCTGTGCCGAAGATGATTAGAAACAATATGACTTACCTAATAATAAAGCAAATTAGTAGCATGAAAAACCTTACGATGATTGGGCGTGAGTTTGACTTGGGTATGAGTAAAGAAACGCTTACTTGTATGTATAAGGACGCAACTGCCGAAAAAAAGAACTTCTTGTTGATAGATTTAGAAACAGAACAACGAGATAGATTTAGGAAGGGGTTTAACGATATTTATGATATTGAGGATACAGAAGAAGAAAAATAGTATGTTATTTATAACTTTTTCGCAACAATTTTTATATTTTTTTTCTCATGATAAAATATAAAACAGAATGAGCGGAACTGGTAGTTTGATGATACGAAACTTACAAAAACCGAGTGATTACTCAAAGGGGGTTATGACCCAAGATGAACTGCTCCGTATTGCTATTGCGAACGATGCGAATGTAGCACAGGCAAGACAAGGTTTCCAGCGTGGAGAGGTTCAGGAGCAAACCCCACAGCAACTTAAATCTCCTGCTACTCTACAAGCAGATATAGCACTACAAGAAAAAACTGCTCTTGATAATCTCCTACGATTATTCCAGTATAGGGAGGCATCAACTATTATTGCTTCTCTTAACCCTGATGAGATATTTACTTTGAACCAATCGTTTCCTGAAATAGAGCGTGATATTAACAGACGCTTTGCGAAGGGTCTTGTGTCGCCAACTTTTTTTGTAGAATATTTGAGAAAGTATAAGGAAGAGTTGGAACAATCAAAAGGAGTTTCCACGAACTTATCCTCTATTACTAACAAGTTTAACGCTTTGACTGATAATATCAACGATATTAGGGCAATCCTACCTACAAGAAACCAATTTGCTACTTTACAGGATTATTTGGAAGACCAGTTTGATAGATTACCTCGCTATGTTGTAGCACCTCTTTTGGATAGAATACAACGCTTACAGAATGCTATACCTTCCAACGAAGAGTTTAGAAGGGTTAGTGCTAATAGTGAATTAAACCAATTTGAAACACTTAATATGCTACAAACTATTACTGCTGATATGCCTACGCAAGTTCAAATACAAAGGATATTAGAAGATATTAATAGTGGTAGAGTTGATTATATAATGGGAACTGCGGCAATTGAAAAGTTAATATCAGGTGTGAGCGACGAACAACTTGACCGATTAGAAGAAATAAGGCGAGATATTGCTGAAAGTAGCACCCCTCCAAAAGGTGATACTGGTGATATTGATATATTAGCACAAGTCGTAGTTGGTGTAGCAGGTGTAGCACGATTAGTAGTAGCAAGAGCAATAGGTTCATCAACAGGCACTCCAAGCAAATCAACATTCGTATATATTTTGAATGAATTAAGTAAGGAACGACTTACAGCAAACTCATTATTAGCGTTAAGCGAAAATAACACAGGGTTTAGAAACTGGTATGCTACGAATGTTAAAGGGAAAGTTCAATTGAATAGATTGAATGATTATATATTAACCAACACTTTACAATCGTCAGGTTCTGCTCAATCGTCAGGTTCTGCTCGTAGTGATGCTACAAGCAAAGAAAGTTTTAGCACAGAAAAAAGCGGTTTTGGATTGAAGGCAAAAAACGGCAGAATTAGAACTAAAAAAATTGGAGAAGGTGTTAAGTATGAACCTGAACCTACATACAGGCAGTTTGGTAAGTATGTTATTAATATACCTCAACTTAAAGAGCGTGATATTTTGAATGTAAAGTTTCCAAGTTTAGGACGCATACCTCAATTTAAACCAACGCCTATTAGTGATGTGATGAAGGAGTTTTTGTTAGAACTTTTGGATACTGGTAAGGTAAGTAATCGTATTTACGAACAAATACCTATTGAGGAAAGACAACTTTTTGAAAAGATTGCTACTGGTGCTGGTATATTAAACTCACTCAAATTAAAAAGAACAATTAGCAACGAGGATAAAGAAGACAACGATAGATTTACTCTTTTGAAAGGAGAATATTTAGCAGGAAATAATAGTGTTGCTTTATTAAAAGAATTAAGGAAGTTAGTAGTGAAGTTTATGTCGCAGGGCAAAATATCCAAGCATGATGGAATGAACTTACTTATTGAATTATCTGTCTAATTATTTTATATTGTATAATATATATAATATGAGAACTCTTATCGTGAATAGTAGTAATGTGGTTGCTAACACAAATAATTCTGTTTTTAAATACAACTTCCCTGCTGGTAATGTGGAGTTTGTGAAAGGACAAAAATTAGCACTTGGGTCAATACAGATGTTTTATTCAACCTTTAATATTACTGCCTCACAGGGCAACAATCAGTTTAGTTATGTTTGGGTTGATGGAAGAGAAATTACGATTACCATACCTGATGGATTTTATGAGATTTCTACGCTCAACGATTTTTTACACTTTGTTATGGTTCAACAAGGACACTACCTTTTAGATACTGCTGGAAACTATTATTATTTTATTACTATGGTTATTAACGCTTCTACCTACCAGATTGATGTAAATTGCTTTCCTATTAGTTTAGCGACATACCCTGTTGCTACTTATACTATTGGAACTTACACTGCTTCTACCATCACAACTTCTTCTCCTACTACTCCTGTTTATTGGAGCAGACCTACTGCCTCTATTACCCCTATGTTTAGAGTATTAACAAATAATTTTAGAAGTATTATTGGATTTACGGCAGGTTATTACCCACAAGGAGCAACTGGTTATGCTTCTACTACACCTACCACACCACTCGCCCAAGCAGTTATTACTAACTCTCCTTCAACTACTACCTTTACTATTACTTCTATTGTTGGAACTGCTTTAACGACAACTGGTTCTCCTTCTCTTTTAGCAGGTATGGTTATATCAGGAGCAGGTATTACTGCTGGAACTTATATTGTATCAGGTTCAGTGAATAGTTGGTTGGTTTCTGTAACGCAAACCATCGGTGCTATTACAGGAACTTTTTATGCTATGACTGCCTCTCAATCTCCCAGTTATTCTACTATCCAAACTTTTAATTCTACTTCTGTTCCACAAGTATCTCCACTATCGTCTTATGTTTTGAATTGTAATCTATTGAATAACAATTTTGCTATTCCTAACTCGTTGCTTTATAGTTTTGCCCCTAACGCTACTTTCGGTTCTCAATTTACTATTGCTCCCAATCAGTATAGTTTTATTGATATACAACCAGGTCAGTATAACTCTTTCCAAGTTTTCTTTACAGACCAAAATAATATCCCAACTTTGCTACAAGACCCTAATTTAGTAATATTGTTAGTCATAGCAGATAAGGGTGAATTAGAAGGATTGATTTAGTTTTTTATCTCTTATATAATATATAGTATGTATATTCACAGATTAGGTTCAACGACAAGTGGAGCAGGTTTAAGAACAAGTATGGGTATTAGCAAAAATCACAATATCGCAAGAAGTAATAAAAGAACTATGGGTTCAGGTTTAGTTCCTGAAATCTACGAAAAAGGAATGGTTCAGCGTAAAAGTGATATTCTTCGTAATTTAAAAATCGCACAACCAAGAGTTCCAAAGAAGTATATATCCTTTGATGTTTAGGTAAAAGATTTAGCGATACGATACAAAAAAATATATTTTGTATAGTATATATATAATGGATAATCTTGTCTTTGAAGAAAGCGTCAATACGGAAGTGTCTTCCAGCGAGTTTGTTGATAAGCAGTGGTTGTATGTGAATGATAATAACAACGGCAGTTATTCAGGACAAATTGTTTTAGACACAACTTCCCTTTCAAACAGCGGTTCTTATATTAATTGGAGCGAGGCGTTTATTGCTATGCCTTTGGTCTTACAAGCGGAGGGGTCTGCTACGGCAATTACAGCATCAAATAGTTTAGATTATATGATGGGTATGAAGAATGGATTTTGGAATATCCTCCATAGCATGAGTGTTGAGTTCAATAACGGCAGTATTATACAGCAAACTCCTTTCTTGAATGTGTTTTGTTCCTTTAAGAACCTTACCAGTTGGTCGCAAAACGATATTCTAAATTGGGGTGCTGTGTGTGGTTTCTGCCCTGATACAGCGAGGTCTTGGTTGTATAACAACAACTCTACCGCCAACTCGCTTCTTAATTTCATGAATACAAGCGGTCAGGGTTTCTGTAATAACAGAGTTGCTCCTTATGTTTCTGTTGTTAATTACGGAAATTGGAGTGGAACTCTTACAACTGCTACTGCTACTGCCGTCACGGCAATCGGCACTACCGCTGGTATTTTGGAAGTCGGTATGAATATTCAAGGTCTTAATGTGCCTGTTGGGTGCTTTATTACCGCAATTGTTTATGTTGCTGGTGTTCCTTCTACTGCTACTCTTTCCATCGCTACTACTGGTGCTACAACTGCTACTACTGCTATGATTGGTATTGCCCCTGCTCTATCCTTTCAAGTTGATACTCTTGCTGGTGATGATAGTGATAATATCCGCCAACTTTACAACGCTGGTCTTCAACAGCGTATCTCTTGGTTGAACTACTCCCTTTCCAACTTGGGTTCTGCCGTTGTTCCTACACTCGCAAACTCTTTGACTTCTAACCAAGTTTCTCTACTCGCTGGTTCGTCAGGAACGGCAACAACTTCTGTTCTTTCTTCGTCAGGATATAACCAAATCTTCCAGTCGTATGTCCAGAAGGCATCAACTACTCGCTCTATTGTTTTTGACGCTGTTATTCGTCTTAAAGATATTGCTGACTTTTACCAAAAGTGTCCTCTACTCAAAGGTTCTACTATGCGTATCTACCTCAACACTAACCAAGTTTATTTCACAATTGGTGCTTGTGCTCCTGTTGTTGCTGGTGCTTATTCCACAGCAGGACAAACTCTTACGCAAACTAATACTGGTTGTGTAGCACTAACTTCTACCCCTGTTATTTTGGGTGGTGGTGGAACGAACCCTGTGATGGTTTCCTCTATGGATATAGGACAGGGTGGTTCTAATCTTGTTCCTATCGCAAACACTCTTCCTGCTGCCCCTGAAAGCGTTAAGATTGGTTTGTCTATTGTTAGAACACAATTCTTATCAGGTCAATTCACTACCTCTGTTGCTGCCCCTGTTACGAGTGTGCGTCTATACGCTCCTGCCTATACTATGTCGCCAATCGCAGAGCAAAGATATTTGAGTTTAACCCCTACCAAGAAAATCGTGTATAATGACTTGTTCCAATACTCCTTCACTGGTGTATCGTCAGGAGGCACTTTCTCTTTCCTCGTTACGAACGGCATACCGAATATTCGTGGTATTTTGGTAATTCCTCTGCTTCCCAAAGCGTCCAACGGCGTTGCTTCTACTTACGCTACTACTACTCCTCTTGCTGGAACAACCACCTCTTCTCTTCTTTCTCCCTTCTCTACTACTGGTGGAACTCCTGACCCTATTTCTCTTTCCAACTTCCAAATCCAAATTAGCGGTAAGAACTTATTTATCAATAATCTCCAATACGATTATGAAACCTTCTACGAGCAACTTGTTTCCTCTAACCAGTTGAACGGCAGTTTGACTACTTCTCTATCGTCAGGTTTGATTGGATTTAGTGAGTTTGAAAGTTTATACAGATACTACTACGGAAACGCAGGTCGCTCCATTCCAAGTGAAGATGGTGTCGCAAAGGCAGTCCAAGTATCAGGTATTAACAACTCTCCTAACACAATTGACTTTATGGTCTTTATTGAGTTTGAACGCCAAATTGTTGTGGATGTAAGAACAGGTGCGAGAGTTCAGTAAAACAATTCCTCTTGTGGTCTGTAAATAAAAGATTAATAGAGAATAAATAAAAAGAAGTTTTATTAAATCTGTTTTTGTTAAAAGCATGAGAAAACAATAGCATATCTCGTGTTTAGCAATATTTTTTTTAGATTTTTATATATACCAATATATATAAGAATGGAAGTTATGAATGTGCCTCAATCAAGAAGCAGAATTAGCATCGCACCAAGTATGGTTAAGGGTAAAGGAACAAGGGTAGGTGGTAAAAAGGGTATGCGTTTGCCTCCTCCTCCTCCTATGGAAGGTGAGGGGTTTATGGATGTTTTGAAGTCAGTTGGAAAAGTGGTTGCTCCTATCGCAATTGATTTAGCAAGTAAATACGCCAAAGAGCGTTTGGGTGGTGGAATGGCGTTGCCTCTTAATATGTCCCCAGCACAAAAACGCACTCTTAAAAAGGGTGGTGCTATTACTATTAAACCAGAGATGATTAGTGATGTAGCACAACAGGCACTCGCCATGCTTCCTGCTTCTGCTAAAAAAGTATTGAGTTCTTTGAGTAAGAATAAGGGTGTTAGGTTTGCTCTTAAACAAGGCGAAGATGTAATTGATAGAATGAGTGGTAAGGGTCTTTTTGATGTTCTCAAATCCGTTGGTAAGGTTGTTGCTCCTATCGCAATTGATTTAGCAAGTAAGGAAGCAAAGCGTCGTGTTTCAGGTGAAGGTCTTTTTGATGTTCTAAAATCTGTTGGTAAAGTTGTCGCTCCTGTTGCGATTGATTTAGCAAGTAATTACGCCAAGAAGAGATTAAGTGGTGGAAGAATGCGTAAAGTTCCTATGAGTATGGGTTGCGGTTCTCCTTATGTTTCTGCTCCTTATAAGCAGGTTATGGATTTAGGATTAGCAGAGAATGGTGCTGGTATTAATCCTGCTGGAAGTTATGGTGGGGGTATTTATCCTGCTGGAAAATACGGAGGCGGACACGATGGTATGATGATGCCTATACAGCAAGGAAGTCCTTATGCTTCTATGAATAGTCCTGCTATGCGACCTTTTATGCCTACTCGTGGTATTCAATCTTACGACCCTATTGGTAAGAAAGAAGGAAGAGGCAAGTTTGGTTCAATAGTAGGTTCTCTTTTAGGCAACTTTTTACCTTTTTAATTTCTATTAATTAAATATTTAATTATTTAATATATTATTTAGCAAAATATCAATATAAAGAATTATAATATGTAATATATATAATATGAGTATTCACGAACCCTTGACCTCTTGTATTTCGTATAAAACGCCTCCGCCTTCCTATTTCCACAGAATGGTAAAACCTGCTAATCGTCCTTATGTATTTATGGGCGACCTGAATGAAAAACTTTATGAACCTGATATTGTTAAAAGGTTTGGTGATGTTAAACGCAACAATACTAATATGAAAAGTATCATGAAAGTTTATGACTGGGAGAATAAGTTGAAAAGAATTGAGTTAAAATCAAGAAACAACGACCATCACTACTACGAAACAACTATGATTGGGTTTAATAAGGTTGAGGCGTGGGGTGAGGATACAACTGATAAAAGGTATTATTTTTTGTTTGGATTTTTAGATGGGTTGTATGAGTGGGAATTAACACAAGAAAATTATGATGCTATTGGAGGCGAAGATGCTGTTAGAGAAGGTGTTGATTATGGAGATACTGAATACACACCTTTTAAACCAAAGAAATTACACCTATATATACCAATTGATAAACTGGTTAATATTAATAATACTGCTTGTCTTGTTCCTGATGATTTAGTAAGTAAGAGCAAAAGAAAGGAAGTATATATGGGGTGTTGGTGGAAAAAGGATTAAAATAATATTATGTATGTATATACTATATAATATGATTACTAATTTTGATATTGAGGAAATAGCAAAGGGTCTTAAACTGCCTATTATTGGAGTGTTTAGCAAAGACAAATTACCATCAAAGCGTAGTATAGGTTCTTACTATATTAATATGGAAAATCATGATAAAGGTAGTGGAACTCACTGGGTTTATGCTCGTATTTTTCCTGCTGGGTTTGCTGTGTATTTTGATAGTTTTGGAATTAGTCCGCCAGAGGAAGTGAGGGATTTTTTAAAACCTTTTACTCCGTTTCCTTTTTCAAATAGACAAATACAAGATGTTAAAAGTGAGAATTGTGGTAGGTTCTGTATCCTTTGTGATTACTTCTTTACTCACCAAGTTAAAACCAAATTAACCACTAATGATATGGTCGCAGAACGCTTTGATGATTTTTTAAACTCGTGGTCTATTGATACGAAAACGAATGATAAGATACTCAAAGAGCGAATTAATAAATTAGGGTGAAAAGGATTTAAATATTACAATATTATATATATAACTATGGAAGAACTAACTGAAACCAAAAATTATTATACTCCTGCCGTTAAGAAAGCAATTATGACTTATCGTGAGAAGAATATTGATAAGTATAATGAGTTCCAACGGAATTATTATCACACCAAGAAGGTTGATGAAGAGTGGAATGATAAGTTTAAGGAAAGATGCCGTGAGGCAAATAAAAGATATAGGGATAAGAAGCGTGAGAACTCACCACCAGCACTACGAGGCAGACCACGAAAAATCATGATAGAGGTTTAGGAAGTTTTGTAAAAAATTGAAAGTGTTTTTTATAAAATATTAGTTGGTAAATATTTAGACGAAATTGATATAAAATTGAAACGATTTTCTTCATAAAATTGAATTGAAAATAAAATTGAAACAGATTAATAAATTAAATTGAAATATATAATATATACGAAAATCTATTTAAAAAGAAAATATATAATATATATATATAGGAAATGGCGAATAGAATTACTACCAAAACCGAATTGTCCTTTTATGGATTTAGCAATCCTCAAATCAACCGCCCTCGTTGGAACACTATTGCTAATCAACTTGGCGTAAGACCTACCACTCAACGCTACGCTAATATTACTGATAATAGCAACAAGCAGAGCAAGGTGTATAAGGACTTCGTCAGGGCGGTTAAAACAAGTATTCAACAAAAATATACCTTTGATAATCAAACCATAATCCAGCAGTTCAGTTTTACCTACCGAATTAGGTTTAAGGAGGATAAGGGGCGATGGAGTAAGTGGTTGCCGAGAACCTCTAATCTTCAAGTTCAAGGTAGAAGGTATGGGTTGATGGAACGCTTACAACAGGAACAACAGGACGAAATAGAAAGATTACGAGAAAGTAATGCCGAGATTGATGATATTAGCGAACCTACTTTGGGCGAACCTACTATTGTTCCTATCGTTGGAGGCAAACTTGTTGCGAAGGGTGTGCGAGTTGCTCGCATGAAAAAGTCAGGTGCTTTAAAATTGGACTTGAATTATATTGGCGATGCTTCTTGGGACAGAAACGAAGATACTTGTGTCTTTGATTATGTCTATCACAAATACGCTGGTAAATCAGGGTTCAAAAAGTTTCTACCTGCTGACGACCGAGAACGAGCATACGAAAACTTGGAAACTCTATTTGATTGGGAGGAATATAATAACACTTTGGAGAATGGCGTGAATACCGACCAACTAATAAAGTTCTGTGAAAGGTTTGATGTTGGTATGTATGCCTTTGATAAGAACGAAAAACTTATCCACTACTATCGCTCACAAAACCGAACTCACCCTGCTTTGATTTATATTGTAAGCAACGAACACTTCTATCCAATTGAATTAGAAAGCAAAAGAAAATCTATTTGTGCTTCCAACCGACTTGGTGATAAACCTGATGAGGAAAAGAAGGTTTGGAAAAGTGATGACTTTGCTTTTGAGGATATTGCTGGTAAGGAAAAAGATTACAATATTGTTTATCCTACCGAAGATGAACCGACTGGAAACGAATATGCTTTAAAAATTATTACCGAAAAAAATACTTTGCCTAATCCAAAATCCTTGCGTGTTGATGCGAATACTATAATTAGTTTTCAAATTGGCGATACGATGTATCTTACAGAGCAACCTGAAAAGGAAGTTCTAAAATATTGCGGTGAGGATTTTAAAGGGCAATCTGTTAATTCGTTGTTGATGGAAACTTGGAATGAAGTTGAAGAGCATGATGAAGAAGATGAAACCCCTATGGTTGAAATTACATCAAGGGTTAATCCTTTGGTTCATAAAACTCTTACGACCGAGAATGTTAAATACCGAACTCACTATGGAGCAACAAGGGATTTATCGCAGACCGAGTTGTTTGATACTTTGCCTCCTATGAGTATTAATATGAAGTATGCTGTGCTTGAAACTAAAACTTATAAAAATATATTTACTGGCGAACCAATTACCGAAGTAAAACAAGTTATGAAAACCCACCGAGTAGTATTTCCTCCAAAAAAGCGATACACTCAAAACCTTATTGATGGCGACCTTATTGCGTTGGATATTAATAAGTGTTATGCGTCTTGCTTGAAAAATCCATACGACGACTGGATTAGATTTGACTTGGAGGATACTTGGGAAGATTATGACGGCGAGTTAAAAACTGGATTGTATTATGTTGAAACTGATGACCTGACCATGCTACATAAAACTAATATTTATTCTAATATGATTTTGGAAAAGGCAATTGCCGAAAATATACAAATTGTTATAAAAAAGCAACTCATACATAAAGTAAAAAGTTTCGCAGAAATACCTATACCAATAAATCACTTTGACCCTCTTATTGATGCCTGTAAGGAAAAGGCAAGAGGAACAAACTTGGGTAAGTTGATGATTAACATGATTACTGGATACTTGGGTAAAACCGATAAAATTGACCGCACCGCAGAATTGGATACTGATGCCGAACAAGTATGGCGACACTACCTCGCCTGTGAGCGTCCTGATAATGAGGCGGACTTTGAACGATACTTCTTCAATCCAGAGTTTATTGAAAACAATTATACTCGCTTTCACAAAGATAATATTATTCTTAAAACTTTGGAAGCAGGTGATAAAAAATTATTCTTGTATGGTTATGAAAGCAGAACCTGTATGAACGAATATACCTTGCCTATGTATTTACAAATATTGGATTGGAGCAATATGCGGTTGTATGACTTGGGTAAAAAGGTTGGCGGTGAAATTATTTACAGGCATACTGATTTGGTTATTTCGTTGGGTGGAAAATTACCTACAAGGGAACTTACTAATTGCTGGGGTGATTATTCTGTTGAGGTTAAAAAGTTCAACTTTGAAAGCGTTATGCGAACCGAGCGTGGAATAAATATTACCGAGTTTGCCGAAGATTGGAGGCACAATCCTCAATATAAAAATAGTAGCGACTGGGTTGATATTATTAAATATGCGGTTGATAATGGAGGTTTGCTTATTGAAGGACGAGCAGGAACTGGAAAAAGTTTCATTCCTAAATCTGCCTTTGCGAGTAAGGATTTAAAACTTGATGACGAAACTTCTACCGATGAGTATGGTAAGGAAACCAAAACTTATGCTGATACAAAAACTATGAGTTTCACAAACAAAGCATCAAGGGGTATTATGGGAACAACTATTCATAAAACCTTCCATATTACGAGTGCTGGAACTATACCGAGAAAAACGATGAATGGTTTGAAGAAATATAAATACTTTGTGATTGATGAGATTGGTATGATTAGTAATGAGTTATGGAAATACTTGATGCTACTTAAAAAATCTAATCCAAGAGCGATATTTATATTACTTGGCGACTGGCGACAATTGCCTCCTATTGATGAGGGGCGAACTGCTCCAAGCGATATATTCAATCACCCTGTCGTAAAGTTTCTTTGTAATAATAATAAAATTGAACTTACTGAAAAGCAACGATACGACCAGCAACTATGGGACTTCTTGGAAAAGGGTTGTGAAGAAGGGGTATGGGAAGGATTAGCAGAAGCAAAAGTTTCCTACAAGGATATTTATTACAGCAAGTCAATCTGCTTCTTAAACAAAACAAGGGTGGATATTAATAAGCGTTGTATGGATTACTTTAAAACGCAAACGGAATATTTGTTCTTGGATTATGAACCTAAAAAAATTGAACTCAAAATTGGCGAAACAATTACGATGGTTAATGACCCAAAGGATAGACGACAACCTGTATATTTGTATGATGGATTGCCTGTAATGTGTTGGAAGAATACTACTGAACTTGGAATTGTAAATAGCGAGGAGTTTATGGTAAGAGTGTGCGACGAAGAAAAAATTACTCTATCAAGGGACGAGGGTGGTGATGATGTTGAAATTGATACAGAAGATTTTCATGATTACTTCCTTGCGAACTACGCATCAACCGCTCATAAAAGTCAGGGGGCAACCTATAAGGGTAAGGTTATACTTTGGGACTTTGATAGAATGACTGACGATAAAAAACTTTGTTATACCGCTTGTAGTAGGGCGACATCTTTGAGTAATATTGTTATTGCTACTGGAATAAAATAAATAAAATATATAATATATAAAAAAAAGGATTTAAACAATACACGATATATAATATATAGAATGACGACGACGATTACGACGGCAGAAAAAAAGCGTTTGGAAAGCAAGGCGAAGGTTGGGTGGAAAAACTATTATACTCTGCGTGATGACTATGATGAACTCGCACAATATTTTAGTGAGGTCAGGGCAGAGAACCGAAAATTAATTGAAACTATAAAAAGTGGGGGTGATGTTGATATTGTATATTTGAAAAAACAATTTTTGGAACTATATGAAAAGGTTGGTGAATTGACTGACTGCCCTGTATGCTTTGAAACTCTTACAAAAGAAAATAGTGAAGTTCCAAGTTGCGGTCATCTTATTTGTAAAGGTTGTAAATTAAATATTTGTAATATTGGTAATAAGGAATGCCCTATCTGTAAGGCGAAGTATTGGGTTAAAAAGGATTAAAAAAAGTGGGGGTGTGGTTGCCCCTATTTTTTTTATGTTTTTATTTTTTTATAATTTTAGGTTTATACTTACAATTATATTTACAATTATTTTTTTTATTTTTTTTTGAAATACTTTTTTATGCGACAATACCTTTGAAGGTTCGCTCCTTGAAGAAGGCAGACACACCAGTCCAATCCTCTCCACCAAACTCCCAAAACTTGGAACCATCTTTGCGTTCAACTCCCCAAGAACCAAACACAAGTTCCCCACCATTCGTTTCAATTTCAATAAGAGCGTTGAATAAGCAGAAGGCACATACAGGTTCTTCACCACTTATTTTTATGTAGTCAGCAACGAACTCGCTTATGGTGGCGTAGTCATGCTTAACGACCTTATTGTGAATAGCAATCATCATTCTCTGCGTCATAGCGTCGGCAGGTTGATAGACATACTTCACCCCCTTATGAACTGCCTTGATGAACTCATACTCCTTGAAGTGAGGGTCAATAATTTTTCCATCACGCATGACCCAAAAGTGTCCGTCCAACTTTGGAATGGCGTGGATAATTTTTGAAACCTTAACCGCAATAGGGCGTAGGTGTGCGTCAATAATAATTGTTCTCGGCATCGTGATTTTAGATAATAATATTCTGTGTATATTGCGTATAAGATTTACTTGTAATTTGCTTTCAATTTTATGAAGAAATCTGTTTCAATTTTTTTTTTTAATGCTGACGAAATAGTTTT
>Ga0209354_10000261_pt1 | contig 25691 bp, 24 predicted proteins | sample LauGreSpBDMM15DD_2_FD_187562 | JGI IMG/M metagenome (GOLD analysis project Ga0209354, IMG submission 187562) | Freshwater lake microbial communities from Lake Michigan, USA - Sp13.BD.MM15.DD (SPAdes) (version 2) | ecosystem: Environmental > Aquatic > Freshwater > Lake | place: Lake Michigan...
ACTTACACATTCAATCAAGCCTATTGGGAAGCATTGAACGGTAATGCCACACGAATGTTAACAATCACAGGCAATGCCCAGTATTTTTCATGTACGGTAACAGCCAATCAAGACGGTACCTATACTGTTGCTGGTCTTACTGGCAATTCGTTTGAGCCGGGCGACTGGTTTAAGGTTCCAGGCAATGAACTTGGTGGTGCTACACCTGCTAATGATATACAAATCAATATTGCCACTGTGGACGGTGAAGGTGTGATACTGACTACCACTATTACAGGAACAGCAGTTGGTAAACAATGGCAGTTTGGCACAGATGGTACTACAACATTACCACAAGGTGGTACTATTAGTGAAGTGACTGTCACGCCCTTTGTCGGTGGCAATCCTTCAGTTGGTATTTTACTAACACCGTTTGTAAGTGACGAATTTGGTACTCCCAATCCTGACATGGCGGTGAAAATATATCCAACATTCAACGATGACGATCACATACACATTGTGGCGGGCAATCCTACCACAGTTGATCTATTCCTGGGCGATGATGATCAGTATGTCAAGATCGAACAGAACGCGGGCAATATTGTCATTGGTACCAACAACGATACTCATAACTGGACCTTTGGCACAGATGGCGTATTAACAATTCCAGATGGTGGCATCGTAGGCGGACCCGGCGGTGTTAATGAGATTGACTTGTCATGGGAGTTGATTCTCACCAGCGGCAAAACAATAAAAATTAATCCTGGTGCCAGTGGAGTTGTTTCCCTTACGTTTTTTGGTTTTAACTCGGATGCATCGGGTGGTGGCATAGGATTACCAGCAGGTAGTTCATTTGATGACCGACTAACCGGGGTTCTCATATCTGGAGCGGGACTGTTAGAGGTTAATCGTTTTTATCCAAAAGTAAGCAACACCTTATATGAAGCCGTGGATGCAGGCGTTACCTATAGATTAATAAATCAGGCCGGCACTTGGAGTCTTGATGTGGTAGGTGCAAACAATCCTCAATACACTTCCACCAATCTTATAACGTGGGCCAATGCTGGAGGTGGACTTCCTGCTCCTACTGGCGTAGTAAGTACACGAGCCGCTGATCTCACAGTTGGCACGAATACCTGGACATTTGGTGGAGATGGTAATCTAACTGCTCCTGGAAACCTCCAAGTTGATGGCGGCAAAATAATTCTAAACACCGGTGATAATGCTTATATTGAATCTGTTGATTATGGAGTCAATACTGCCAACAGCGCAGTAAATATCTTTGGTGGTCCTTACCAAAAAATTAAACTACGAGCTGGCTTTGGTACTCAAGCGACTTGGACATTTGGCACAGATGGTAGTTTAACATTCCCAGACGCTAGTGTTCAAACTAAAGCCTGGGCAGGTATACCTGGACCATACGCAGATGATGCGGCAGCGGCCACGGCTGGTGTAGCAGTGAACTATCCATATCATAAAACTGGCACTGGTGGACAGGTTTTTGTAAGGTTGACATAACACAGATGATGACAATAATTTTAGCAACCTTACTAATGACTCACTTGACCATAGTGTCAGTTACCCTGTATCTACATCGTGGTCAAAGTCATAGAGGAGTTGAGTTTCATCCTGTGCTAAGTCATGCCATGCGAGCCTGGTTATGGATGACCACTGGCATGACTACCAAGCAATGGGTAGCAGTACATCGCAAGCATCATCAGAACACAGACGTAGAAGGTGACCCGCACAGTCCACACGTATACGGTATTTGGAACTTGGTGTTTGGCGGTGTCAAGTATTACAACCGTGCAGGCAGTGATGCTGACATGGTAATGAAATACGGCATGGGCACTCCTAAAGACTGGATTGAACGTAAACTTTATACACCCCACCATCGCCTTGGCATTCTTGTAATGTTAGTCATAGACTTGTTGTTATTTGGGCCATGGGGATTCGTAGTGTGGGGTGTACAAATGTTATGGATTCCCTTCTGGGCGGCGGGCTTTATCAACGGAATGGCACACTGGTGGGGATATCGCAATACTGATACCAACGATAAAAGTAAAAATCTAATGCCATGGGGCATATGGATTGGCGGTGAAGAACTACACAACAATCACCATGCAGATATAGCAAATCCCAAGTTTAGTCAGAAATGGTGGGAATTTGACGTAGGATGGTTTTATATACGTATATTAAGTATGCTAGGTTTAGCAAAAGTGCGAACCAGCTAAATATACTAAAGAGAACGAAATATGAGTATACTTCAAGTTAATCTAGGGTCTTACGCAAACGACGGTACCGGCGATGACCTACGCACGGCATTTGAAAAAACCAATGCAAACTTTAACGAGCTAGATCTAACCCGTGTTATAACAGCTGATAACGTAGGATCCGGAGCAGGTAGTACTCCACTTGTTGACGTAAGTGCTAGTATTTTTAAAGAAAAAGTTGGTAATAATCTAAAGTTACGTTCCTTAGTAGAAGGGTCAAATATTACATTGACTCAATCGCTGAATGAAATAACTATTAGCACACCTGATAGTATTAATGCGCTAAGTGAAGATGCTACACCAACGCTGTCTGCAGACCTAAACTTAAATTCATTTGATATAGTTGGACTAGGCAATATCTTTATCAGTGGCGATATATCAGCTCAGAGTTTAGAAGGTCCGTTGATAGGCAATGTAACCGGTAACGTAACCGGTAATGTGCTGGGCAATGTAACAGGCAACTTGACAGGTAGTGTACTTGGCAACTTAACAGGCAACGTAACTGGTAATGTAACTGGCGACCTAAGTGGCGATGTAACTGGCAACTTGTACGGTAATGTTGTAGGAAATGTAACGGGCAATGTTGGCGGCAATGTACTTGGTAACTTAACAGGTAACGTATTAGGTAATGTAACAGGTAACTTAGCAGGCAATGTAACTGGTAATGTAACAGGTGATGTACTTGGTACTGTATACGGATCAGTAGTTGGTACAGTTAGCAGTATTGCAAACCATGGATTAGGCGCTCTTAACAATGTTGATTTAGTTACTACTGCTCCAACAAACGGTCAAGCATTGGTGTATAACGCAGTTATATCTAAATGGATTCCTAGCAGTGTTGCAAGCGGCGGCACTCCTAGCAGTGGATTAGATTTTGGATCTTTTGGTGCACCTGCAGGGTTTACACTAGATCTAGGTGTTTTTTAAGGATTAGGGGAAAATAATGGCTTTACAAATACGTCGAGGAACGAACGCCCAACGACAGCTAATGTCTGGGATCAATACACCTGCGGCAGGAGAACTGTTGTTCGTAACAGACTGGGCAACAGCAGGCGTTGGCCCCGTATGGATCGGCGATGGCACAACTGCCGGCGGTATAGAAGTATCTGGAGGTGGTGGAACAACCCCTACTCCAACATACCTACTGTCAGCACCTAGCTTAACTGTAGACGAAGGTGATGCATTAACTATCACATTAACTACAACTAATGTTACTAACGGCACTACTATTCCGTATACTATTACGGGTGGTACTGGATTTACAGCAGCAGACATCGGATTGTCTGTGCTAACCGGTAACTTCAACGTAAGTAGCAACACAGCCAGCATTAATCTAAACATAGCCAGCGACTTCTTAACAGAAGGACCTGAAACATTCACATTAACGTTGAATTCAATAACTCCCGTAGCTGCTATAACAATAACAGTAAACGACACAGTAACTGCCGTTATTTCGGGCGGTGGGCCAGGCGACACTGTGTTTGATTTTATAGTGGGCGGCGGTGACCCAACAACTACACTATTTGACACGATAATAGACGGTGGTACACCTGCGTAAGCTCAAAATATGCTAAATAACAAAGATAGAGGATTTAAGACATGCCCCAACAAATTATATTAAGAAAAGGTACCGCAGCAGCTTGGACAGCAGCTGGGTCTGTTGTTTTAGCACAAGGCGAACCAGGCTTTGAAACCGACACCGGTAAACTGAAAATTGGTAACGGTACACTAGCGTGGACAGCACTTGGATACGTTAATCCAACGTTCCCCACTATTCCGTCAAACCTAGCTGATCTACTTGACGTTGCTGAAACTGCGCCGTCGTTAAATCAAGTCCTAAAATGGAACGGCACCGCTTGGGCTCCGGCAGCTGATGCCACCGGTGGCGGCGGTACAGGTGCAACAACACTTGATGAGCTAACTGATGTGGCAATCACCGGTACACCTTCAATAGGACAAGTGTTATCATATGACGGTGCAACTTGGACTAACAGTATTGTACCAACTGAATCATTGGATCTTACAGATCTTAGAGACGTAAATATTAATTCGGGAACGCTGGCCAGTGGCCAAGTGCTGAAGTACAACGGCAGCAGCTGGTCAGCTGCTGCTGACAACAACACGACTCAAACATTAACAGGCAGTGCTCTTCCAGGCAATGGCGCTAATGTGGCATTGAGCGGCGGTGGCGGCAGCTTTAAACTAGTGCCGGGAACTGCTAACATTTCTTTTGCAGTCACTGGTAATGATATTACTGTTTCTACAACTGATCGCGACACAACTTATGCTTTTAGTTCATATGCTGAAAGTGGCGTAACAGGATTGCGATTAAGAAATACAGTAGCTTTGACCAACGTAGATATACCGTTTCCTGATACTGCAACTTCTGTTGTTACTAGAGGTGCCGGCGGCGCATTGAATATCAATGCTAGAAATACTCGTTACACGCAAACTCTTACTGCAACTGCTAGTGGAGTTGACTTTATAACAGAAGGCAACACTGAAGCGTTTGGTCTAGGGGCCACGTTGGCACTTGGTACTAATATTGTAACATTGACCACTGGAACAACTCTAGGATTGTATCCTGGACTATTATGCAGTGTTACTGCCGGTACCGGTGCGTTTGGTACTAACGCTCTTATTGTCTCTGTTGATTCTGATACACAACTTACAATGAGTGTTAATCACGCTACCGCTGGCTCGGTAACATTTAGCTCTCGTTACAGAAAGAATATTGCATTTGCAGGTACTCCAGATTTAAGCATTACCAATCCAAGCGGCAATACTATTACTTTTGACACATTGAGTAAAGTTAATACAGGTGTTGTAGGCAGGATTGCTACATATACCGACAGTGGCGACTTACGATCAGTACAATCATCCAACGATGGACTTACTTGGGATCAAGCAACACGTTACCTAATAGTAACTAGCGGACGTTTAGCACTACGTCAAACAGATCTACAGATGTTGCACAACAGCTACGGTACTGGTTTAAGAAGTGACGGATTGCAGTATGCACAATACTTTGCTGGTGCAGACAGTAGAGCATGGAATATTATTCGTAGTAGGGGTACTTCAACTGTACCTGCTTCGATAAATTCAGGTGACGAGCTATTTGAGTTAAGAGCATATGGACAGTATGGCACAGCATTAGCAGACTTAACCATTGCTGCTAACATGCGATTTATTGCAAGAACTATTACTCCAGGTTTCGTTGGTGCAGATATTGTATTTGCTAACGGTAACGGTTCTGCAACAGCTAGTCCAAGTCTTATCATTCGTGAAACTGGCGATGTGGAAATTAACAGCATCAGTGCTATTGGCGTAGGCGGTAATGGTGATTTAGTATTAGCTGGTATTGGGACTGGTACAGTTCGATTACCAGCAGGCGCCACAGTGGGTGGTGTACCGATAGGTTCTGTTGTATTAAAAGGCACGTTGACTGGTGCAGCACTGACTGCATTAACTGGTATGGTTACTGGCGATGCTTACGTATGTTCGTCAACTAGCGGTATATTTGTTGCACAACATATTCATTTGTATAGTGGCTCTGCATGGAACGACCTAGGCTCATTCCAGGGTCCCGCTGGTACTAATGGCGCCGCAGGTACTAATGGTACTTCTGCTACTATTGCAGTAGGTACAGTGACCACTGGAGCTGCTGGTTCAAGTGCAACAGTAACCAATGCCGGTACTTCATTAGCTGCTACATTTAACTTTGGTATTCCACGCGGTGATACAGGTGCAACAGGCGCAGCCGCTACTATTGCAGTAGGTACCGTAACAACAGGCGCTGCCGGCAGCTCTGCTATAGTTACCAATACTGGAACAAGTGGCGCGGCGGTATTTGCCTTTACTATTCCAGCAGGTGCCGATGGTGCCGATGGTGCCGATGGCGTTGACGGACAAACAGTTCTTAACGGTGCAGTTGATCCAACAACAGAAGGCGTTAACGGTGACTTCTACATCAATACAGTAAGTGATCAAATCTTTGGACCAAAAGCAGCAGGTGCATGGGGTACAGGTACTTCATTAGTAGGACCAGCTGGTGCAGATGGTACAGACGGAGCTGACGGCCAAGGAGTTCCAACAGGCGGAACAACTGGACAGATCCTTTCTAAGATCGACGGCACTAACTACAACACACAATGGATTGCTGCACCAACTGCCAGCAACAGTTTTGAAACTATTGCAATCGCTGGACAAAGCAGCGTAGTTGCTGACAGTGCAACTGATACACTAACATTGGCAGCAGGCACTGGTATTGCTATTACTACTAATGCAGGCACAGACACTATTACTATTGCTAGTACAGTAACTAATACAGATACAACATATGGCATTAGTGCAGAAACTGCAACAGGCGGAGTAAACCTACGCTTAACAGGCAGTGATGCAGCTACAGACAATGTTAAACTAACTGCTGGTACAAACATTACCTTGACAAGAACTAGTGCTGATGAAATCACTATTGATGCCGCAGGCGGTGGTGGTACTGCTAGTAACAGCTTTGCAACTATTGCAGTAGCTGGACAAACTAGTGTGGCTGCAGACAATGCTACTGATACATTAACACTGGTTGCTGGTACTAATATTACTATTACTACTGATGCAACTACAGATGCTATTACTATTAACTCCACTGCTAGCGGTGGTGGTGCAATGGCAACCAGAGCTGCACTAAATGGCACATCTGGTTCATTAGCAGCAGACGGCGTTGGTACTATTAACATTACTGGCTACAAGTCTTACATGTTGATGAAAGTGGCAACTTCAGCCGCTGCTTGGGTAAGAATCTACACTAGTGAAGCAGCAAGAACTGCTGATGCATCTAGAACAGAAGGAACTGATCCTGCTCCAGGTGCTGGTGTTATTGCTGAAGTTATTACTACAGGTGCTCAGACTGTATTCATCAGTCCGGGCGCACTAGGATGGAATGACGAAACAGTTGTTACAACTAATATTCCAGTAAGAGTAACAAACAAAAGCGGGGCAACAGCAGCAATCACGGTTACACTAACTGCATTACAACTAGAAGCTTAATATGACACAACTCAATAGAGAATACGTTGTCACACTCAAAAATAAAGATGAGTTAGGCAAGTTCTATGAAGACATGGAGACTGAGGGCACATTTGATTATGTACCCAGTCGAGCTGTTGAATGTGCTAACAAAAGAGAAATCAGTAGAAATACACACTACTTGATCAGCAATGAAGAAGCAGCCGTATTACAAAATGATCCAAGAGTTGAAGCAGTTACATTAGTTGCAAAGTTACAAGGTGTTAAATCAATACTCCATGCAGATCAAACTGCCACATGGAGCAAAGCAGGTTCTATTGCAGTTGATCAAAAAAACTGGGGTCTTTACAGAACTGGTTTAGAAAGCAACATTGAAGGATGGGGCAGCGAAACTGGTACAGGTAATCAATCAGCAACTGTTAAGTTTACAGCCACTGGCGCAAATGTAGATGTTGTAGTGCTTGATGAAATCGCCTATGCAGATCATTTAGAGTTTTCAGGTAGAATGCAAGAATACGATTGGTTTGCCAATCACAACTTAACGGCATGGCCTTTAAACCCAAATGCCAACTACGTATACAACAGTTACTCGGGTGATAACAACCACGCTACTCATGTAGCTGGCATCATCGGCGGCGATACACAAGGATGGGCACGTGGTGCAACTTTGTTCAATCTAAGACATGACAGTTCAGGTGTTAACGGAGATGCCGGAGTTTACACTCCTAGCGATCGCATTATTGATTACATTAGAGCATTCCATGCTAGTAAAAGTGTTAACCCCGCAACTGGTTACGTTAATCCTACACTGGTTAACTGTAGTTGGGGTCTTGGTATTGATTGTGATTTATTAAATCCGATGATTGATCCCGATCGTTATCCTAGCGGCAGAGGTCCTAGGATTAGCAAGATTGGCTATCGCGGTGACGTCATTACCGCTGCTACGTTAGGTAACACAGTAGTAGACACTGGCTATAGTGGCATTTGCAACTCAGGTACTAGACTTGCTCAACTCAGCAGCTACGCCAACGGTGGTACTAGAATAGAAACCACAAGCAATACTGCTGTAACTGTAGCTAGTCAAACGATTGCTATGTTAGGGCGTGCCAGCTTAACTGATGCAGGTGTACCTACAAACTCAGATGCAAACGGAGTTGACTTATACGACGATGCTGTTTGGAGAATAAATCCCCCGTGGAATATTTCGTATTGCGGTGCAACTTGCGGACCTACAGGTGATTTTGCCTACATCCAAGTAAGTACCAACAGCTATGTTACATTTGGCGGCGGCCTAACTGAGGCAAGAGCATATTTTGTTGGAGCCACTGCTCCTGCTGCTAGAAAGATACTGATATCAGCAGGCGACAGAAGTTGTCAAAAAATGCTGTATGGTATTGAAGGCACTGCACCTAATAGGACATGGCGAGTTCGTTGGGAAGGACACGAAAGCCCAAACAACGGCGTACCAGGCAGTCCTACACTATTATGGGAAATGACTTTTTACGAAGCAACTCCCAACAGAATAGACTTACGCATTGCTGATAACGAATGTTATAGAGCAGAGTTTACTATACCGCAGTTGGAATCATACGGTATATTACAAAATGGTGCGCTAGCTCCCTATCGTGATCCTGCATTAGATGCAGACGTAGTGGATGCTATTAGCGAAGGCATTATATTTGTAGGCAGTGCTGGTAACGGTGGATTTAAAGTTAACAGAACATCAGATGTTGACTACAACAACTATTTTGTAGACAACGGAGAAGATTTTTATTATCACAGAGGCGCAAGTCCCGCTACTAGTCATCCAGACATTATCTGTGTCGGTGCATACAATAGTTTTGCCACAGAGGGCAAGTTGAATATCAGCAACACAGGTCCTAGGGTTGACATCTATGCTCCGGGTAGCAATATTGCATCAGCTGTGTACAACGCTACTGGCTCTACTAATGGTAACACAGGCGGAGTTGTAAATACTGGAGAAGCTGCTCTTACTATTACTAATATAGTTAGAGCTAGCAACCTTGCCACTATAACAACCAGTGGCGCACATGATTTGATTACCGGTGATGTAGTAACCATTGCATGTAGCGACAGTTCGTTTAATGCTAGCATGGCTACCATTACATCGTTATCATACAATACATTTAGATATAGTAATGCAGGTGGTGACGTTAGTTCAACCGCAGCCAGTGGCACAGCAACTCCGGGATATTATTATCAAAAGTACAACGGATCTAGTATGGCAGCAGCACAGGTAACTGGACTGTTAGCACTGGCATTACAAACGTATCCTAACTTAACACAATCAGAAGCAAAAGCATACATTACAACTAAAGGTGCAAAACTCAGCAAGTTACAAGTTACCACTGGTGGTTACACTGATACTGCTTCGCTTCAAGGTGGAACTAACAGAGTAGCATTCTATTATAAAGAACGTAAGAGCGAAGGTTCTATATTGCCAAAGTTTGATTACAAACTTCGTCCTGCTTCGGGCAGTGTATATCCAAGACCAAAAATTAAGAGAGGTTGATCTAGTATGTTAGATCAACAACTTTGCGTTAGATTATAAGGAAACTTCTATGTCTGAAATGACACAATACGTAGAAGTTAAAGAATACATAGTAACGCTGCACAGTGCAGAAGATTTAGATGCATTCTATAACGAAATGGAATCAGCTGGTAATCTACCAGGGACTGGTGTTCCTGCGAGAAAGATTGATTGCATTGATCGAAGACCAATAAGCAGAAACACTCATTACCTCCTAACTGACTGGGAAGCTGTAGAACTACGTGCTGACCCCAGAGTTAGAAGCGTTACATTACATATCAAATATTTAGGCGTAAAGGCAGGCGAATACGCTGCAACCAAAACTCAAACATCTAGCAACTGGAACAAAAGTAATAGTACAAGCAATGCCATGCTTAACTTTGCATTGCTTCGCTGTACAGAAACAGCCACTAGATCAGGATGGGGCAGCAACGGGACTGTCAATGCCACTGGAACTGTTACACTAGATGCAACTGGAAAAAATGTTGACGTAGTGGTAATAGACGGTGCTGGTGTTGCTCTAGGTCATCCAGAATATGCAGTTGATGCAGACGGAACTGGCGGATCAAGATTTGTACAGTATAACTGGTATCAACACAATCTTGCTGTAAAAGGTACTGCATCGGGATCATATTCTTACGCAGGTGCACCTAGTGGACACGCAACTCACACCACGGGAACGTGTGGAGGTAGCACACAGGGTTGGGCTAGAGATGCAAACCTATACAATATCTATTATCTTGCAGGTGACGGCACTGATTACAACTTTCCTTATGTAATGGATTATGTAAGAGAGTTTCATAGAAATAAAAGTGTTAACCCTGCAACTGGACGTAAAAATCCCACAATAACAAACAACAGTTGGGGTATGAGTATATTTCCAGGCGAATGGGAATTTACTGATATTACAGCAGTGACCTATCGAGGAACTAGATATGTACCGGACAGTGGCGGTGCAATAACCTATACGGGCTACAGTGGAGTGTGTACTTCTAATCTAAGACTGGCAACACTACTTGGTTTAGAAAACTTTGGAAATAGCATCACAACCGTTGGTCCTTATACTCCCCCTTTAGGCTATATTTTAACATATCCACCTAGCTGGCAACTTACTGGACAGCAGGCGTATCTTACAAACTTTGTACAACCAGATCCTACATACGAAGTTACACTAGACGGACCATGTACTATTGACCTAGTGCATGATGTTGCAATGGATGCAGTTAGCGGGTTTATGAATATTGCCAGTGAAATAGTCATTACGGATAGTAATAATAATGTAGTTCATACGTATTCCGACGGCGCTAGCACTACAAATGGCGGAACCGTTTCAGCTACCATAAATCAATCAGCAGTTAATCTACCAGGCGACCAGACATATACTGTAACCTATAATACTGTCATAGATACCGAAGGTCAAGGTATTATCTATGCAGCAGCATTAAGCGTAACAGTTACAACTGACTTGTCATCAGGCGGTGCAACCATTACTGAAATACCTAATAGTTTGTTAGGAGCAGCAAGTTTAACGGCCAGTACTGTCCCAACTGTTGGCGAAAACGATGATGGCTATTGGCAAGTAAATTTACCCTTTGATATTTCATATCTAGGAACTACTTATACATCAGTGTTTGTGGGGACTAATACATATGTTACTTTCGGCGGTGGATCGACAGTGTTTAACGGATTAAGTGAAACAACTCCTAATCTACCTAAGATCATGTGGGGTTGTGCTGACAACTCAGTACAAAGAATATATTACGGTGTCGAAGGCACTGCACCTAATAGGACGTATCGTATTAGAATTGAAGGCAACGGCACTACTACCGGAACATTAGGTAGTCCTAATATGATTTGCGAATATACATTTTACGAAGCAACGCCTGCACAAATAGATTTACAACTAGGTGTAACTAATAGAAAATCAGTTTCCGGCGGTGGCTTTACAACAGAGCAACTTAACACATGGGGTTTTATTGCGGGACAACGTATTCCCGCAAGAGTTGCAGCACTAGACAACGACATCGAAGATGCTATAGTAGAAGGTATTATCTATGTGGGTGCAGCAGGAAACGGGCTGTGGAAACACGATGTTCCGGGTGGGTTAGATTGGAACAACACATTTGAGATGGCCAATAGATATCCCAACAGCGCAGCTAATCCTTACTATTATATGCGAGGATCTAGTCCTACTGCCAACGATACAACGACTCATCCAGACGGCACCCACGAAATGCCTAATATATGTGTAGGTGCAACTGATGCCACAGTTACAGATCAAAAGAGCGACTATAGTGACTGCGGCCCGGGCGTAGACATATGGGCACCCGGAACTAGTATTATGAGTTCGTATACTGGGGGCGTTAGCGATTCTAGAAACGGTTCATATTTCTTAGGAAAACTAAACGGTACCAGTATGGCATCGCCACAGGTCTGCGGAGTGTTGGCCTGTGCATTAGAACAAAACCCGCACTGGAATCAAACACAGGCCAAGCAGTATATACTAAATGTTGCGGCATCAAATCAGCTGACGGTAACCAGCGGCGGGCCAGCTGACATTCGAGATACACAAGGCACAGCCAACAAGTTCTTGTACTATAGAAAAGATCGACCTGATACAGGAGTTAGCATTCCTAGAGCAAATCAAGGTGTAAGGCCCAGTGTGGGCGCAGTATATCCAAGACCTAAAATCTACAGATTTGGCTAAGAGTTCTGTTTCGTTTTTAGGTAAATATACAAAACGGAGCTAAAATGCCATATACAGGATGGACAGTTTCTTCAGGTTACGGCCTTGGAAATCTCAACGAACGACAAACAGTAAACATTGCACTTCCAGTTTCATCAACTGTGGGTGTTACTTTTCGCCTAATAACAGGCAAGCTCCCAGCAGGTTTAAGACTACAAGGTAGCAGTATTGTTGGAACACCATTTGAAGTTCCGCGAAATACCGAATATAAGTTTGTTATACGTGCAACTAATACCAGCGGATTTGCAGATAGAACATTTATTTTAAATGTTGCAGGCGCTGACGAGCCACAATGGCTAACTCCAGCGGGCAGGTTGCCAGTGGGCAGCAATGATGCTTACTATATTCTAGACAGCAGTTTTGTTGATTTTAACTTGGTGGTAAGCGACACTGATACTGCTACTGGACAAAAACTAAACTTCTTTATTGCTAGCGACGAAGGTGAGTTACCTCCCGGATTGATTATGACTCCGCAGGGTAGAATCACAGGCTTTGTTCAACCAGTGTTAGCTATACCATTAGATGCAGGCGATGGGTCGTACGATGAAAACTTGTATGATCGTGTTGCATACGACTTTGGCTACAGACCTAGCAATGGATATGATACCTATGTATATGACTTGACTATATACGACTTTAGTATCCCTACAGGACGTCCTAGAAAACTAAATCGTAACTATGAGTTTATTGCCACAGTTACAGATGGTGACACTGTTACTAAACGTAAGTTTAGAATATTTGTAGTAGGTGACGACTTCTTTAGAAGTGACAACGTTATTACCACAGCAGGAAGTGGTGCATACACTGCCGACGTTACCTATGTACGTGCTCCTATATTTACAACACCCCCGTACTTGGGTTTACGCAGAGCCAACAACTATCAAACCTTTAAGATTGATATCTACGAGGGCTTTAGCGAACTAGGACCAGTAGCATACCAACTGAGTGATGTCAACGCAGATATCAGTGCAGTATGTATTAGAGAACTGCCAACTGACAACCGATTGGGACAAACTGCTATTCGTATAGAACGATGCTCAGGAGTTCCTACAACAGGTCTTAAGATTTCGTTTAACGGAGAGTTTGCAGGAGCAACTGAAGAAATATACACTATCACAGATGTTGATGTACTAGGCGGCGATATCTACAGATTGACAGTTAGTCCTGCTGTAGAAATGAATATACCCAACGGTAGTGCTATCTATATAGGCACTGCAAGTACATTACCACCCGGCATGGTGTTTGACTTTACCAATGCAGAAATATTTGGAACAGTTCCTTATCAACCTGCGATTACTGAGACTTACCGCTTTACAATCAAAGGCATACGCTTTGGCCAAGGCGCAGAGCAGGCAATCAGCAGACGTGTATTCTCAGTAGATGTACTAGGCGAAGTAGAAAGTGTAATGAACTGGGTTAGTCCCGAGAACCTAGGTAGTATCGACAGTGGATATATCAGTACGCTGGCATTGACCGCTTCTAGTACTGTTACCGGATCAGCAGTATTGTACACTGTAGAAAATGGTAGATTGCCCCCGGGTCTGTCTCTTAACCTTGACGGCGAAATAGTTGGTAAGGTTAATCAACTTACAAGTCAGTATCATTACAGAAGTTTTTGGAAGAGTAGCAACGTATATAACAAAAATGACATTGTAAAAGTTAACGATGTTAAAAACATTAAGTCTTTAACTAGACGAAAAAATACAGCCAGTGTAGTAACCAGTGTGGATCACGATTTCTTAACTGGCGATCTAGTTGAGATTGTGTCTGATGATTTAAACTTTAACTACTACGATGCAGTCAGCGTTACCATTGCAGCAATAGAGTTAGAATCATCTACCAGTGTTGTTGATACTTCTGAGACTGATGACGGACCTTGGTTAGTTACGTTTGCTATTCCAACACAAAAGTTAGCACCGTTGGCTCCGGTATTTACATTAGTATCCGGAACTGCTGTAGCTACTACGCCTGCATATTATTATGATGTCCCCGTTAAATCAACTAGTGGAGTTGGCACTGGTGCAAGATTTAGAATCGACAAAGGTCTAAACTTAATCACTGCTACATACAGAGGTGTTACTACTATTAAGCTGTTAGCAACCGGAACTGGTTATTTGCCAGGAGACACTATTACTATCTCAGGAGCAGACTTAGGTGGTGTAGATGGTGCAAACGATTTAACATTTACCACTTCTAGTGGATTAGAGTTTTACTATAGAATCAATGGTAATAGTAATAGAAACTTCGGCGGAAGATTCTTTGCCACTGCCAGCACAACATCAAGTATCACGCTGGCGTTTGATACAGACCCGGGCGTATTTGGAACTGGAACTATCAGTGTTACTACGGGCATAGGAACTTACGAAGCGCAAACATTGATTATTCCGCTGAACTATTTTAACTATCCAAATAAGGGTACTAGCATTGCAATGAAAAATGCCAGCGGTACTACTTACAATCAACCAACGTATTACAAAGCAATATCAAACAATGCAGGCACCATAGATTTGTCTAGATGGGAGGTCTATAGATTTCCGTTGAGCGATATATCGTTAACAACTTACGACAGTGGCGTTGGAAGTGTCCCTACCTTGTTTGATGGAGGCTCAACTAGTTACGACAAAAAGTATGTGTTTACTGTTAGAGCTAGAGACCAGTTAGGCTACAGTGCAGTCACTAGAACATTTACGCTAACTGTTAATACTCCTAATAATGCTTACTACAGCAATATCTTTGCTAGACCGTTTATGAAACAGGATCAGCGAGCAGTGTTTAAAGAGTTTATTAACGACAGCACAATATTTGATCCAACGTTGATCTATCGAGGAAGCGATCAGTTCTTTGGAGTACAAAGAGATCTCAAGATGATGGTGTACGCAGGCATTGAAACTAAGAGTGCTGCTGAATATGTCAGCGCAATGGGTCGTAATCATAAAATCAAACGATTTAAGTTCGGTGAAGTTAAAAAGGCCCTGGCCAAGGTTCCGGGAACAACCGACGAAGTGTACGAAGTAATATACATCGAAATGGTTGATCCGTTAGAGAAAGGTAAGAGTAAACTACCACTAACCTTCAAATACAGTAGAAGTAATCAAAATATAACAGTTGACCAAACGAATGAGTTTTACAGTAGAGATTCAGAAGATCAGTCTAGATTAAATCCGCATTGGAAAAGGCCGATACCGTTCAATGTAACACTTGATCGAAATGATCTGTTTGCAGGCGATCCAGGCACGGGCATTAGATTCCCTAGCAGTATTAGCCTATGGCGTTATCGTATTCAAAATATGCAGAACACCAAGCACGAGCGTAACTATATGCCGCTTTGGATGCGTAGTATACAGCCCGGTGGCACACAGGAACTAGATTATGTAGCAGCAGTACCGTTATGCTACTGTAAGCCCGGCGGCGCAGACGCCATTTTACTCAATATTAAAAACAGCCAGTTTGACTTTAAACTGCTAGACTACACCATTGACAGATACATAATAGATTCTGTCGACGGTGATTATACGGATAAATATCTTGTATTTAGAAACGATAGGACCACAATAACATGAGCCAAATAGTATCATCAACGATTGATGCAGATTACCCAGTAGCCGGACAAGATAATGACAGTCAGGGCTTTCGAGATAACTTTAGTATCATCAAAGACGGTTTAGCCACAGGCGCCGCAGAGATTACAGTTTTAGAAACCAATACAGCCAAGCTGAATGAAGATAACGACTTTCAAGGTAATGTCATTGCCAATGCTCAAACCAATAGACTATACGGAACTGTATATAATACATCTAGTACACCAACTACTAACGTAAGTTTAAATGACGGAGAGTATCAAGCAATCACGCTAATAGGTAATGCAACATTAACTTTTGTTGATTGGCCTGGGATTGATCGCTACGCCAAGATTAGATTAGCTCTAAAAAGCAACGGCACTGAGCAAACTATAACATTTGCATCCGAAGGCGGCGGCGTTGTTAGAACAGAAGTGACTCCAACGCTTGCTACAGTAACTGGTGCTAGCAGAAAAACATCATCTATTGCAACTACTGATGCAACATTTAGCTATCTTACAGCCAACAGTTCTGCAACTCCTATTAGAACAGGAGACAAACTATTTGGTACTGGTTTATCTGGATCAGTAACCGTTACTGATGTTGCTAACTTAACAGCAACTTCATCAGAATCGTTAGGTCCTGTTACGCTATCTTACACATCCATTGCAGGAAATGGTCAAGTAACTACTGCTACTACAGCAGTAAGTGTTGTAGTTGGTAGTAAAGTTACATTTTCTAATGTAACCGGTATGGGCGGTTTATCCGACAGCACTACATATTATGCATTTAATCCATCGGGATTAGGTTTCAAGATTGCAACCAGCTATACTAATGCATTAGCTGGCACAGCGATTGCTACATTAAACGGTACTATTTCATATAATGCTATAAGCGATGTTGGCAGAGTAACAACTGCTACTTCTGCTGCTGGTATTCCACGCGGTGACCAAGTTACTTTATCTGATGTTACTGGATTAACTGGACTTACTACAGTTACAACATATTTTGTATATGGTGCTGATGCTACAGGCTTCAACTTAGCTGCATCCTACGCAGATGCAATGGCAACTATCCCCGTACCAGTAACCGGAGTAACTGGTGCATTTACTGGTACTGCTACAGCAACTTACACAGGTGCAGTTATCACTACTGGTACTGCTACATTTGCTGAGTTAGATCCATCATCCAACGTACTAAAACTATCTTCTATTGCAAACATTTACGAAGGTATGCCTATTAAGTTTACAGGCACTACATTCGGTGGCGTTGCTATTAACACTGATTATTATGTGTTAAAAGTTATCAACAGTGGCGGCGTAGTGGGAGTTCGATTATCATTAACCCTTGGTGGTGCTCCAATAGCATTAACTGCATACACTGGAGCATCGATATTAACAATGGTACCTACTACCGTTGTTAGTACTAGCATTAGTCCACAGGCGATCGCTGGCGGGTCTGGATTAACATTGACTACAGCTAATACAGTATTCCCTACTCCGTTTACAGTCAGCAGTGACGTAAACAAGATAAAGATTGTAGAAGCATGGACTTCGGACGGTGGCACTAATATCTTTATCAAGTACCTAGGTGAATACGCATGATACATCCATTAGCAGAAGACTTTAGCCAACTAAAGGATGCTGAGATTGAATCCAAGTTGCAAGACCTCAGCAAAAAATATTGGCAAACACAAAACCCATCAGTTAAACAGCAGATCAGTTTATTCATGGATCTGTACAAAACTGAAATAAGTGTTCGTAGAGCAAAACAGTTTGAGCAACAATACCAAAAGAGAGATAAAGATCTTGACAGTTTAATAAAAGTCAGTTAAAATAGCTGAATGAAGACTGACAGGGTAGGTAATCCCATTTATCAAGAGAGTGACTTAGTAGATTTGATCTACCACGGTCACATAGACAAAATAAAGGATGTACTGGTAGAAAACTCATCTGCTATTACATCCTTTTCTGCTGCCTCCGAACTAACACTGTTGATTGAAGATCCAATATTTGATACTATAGACATTGCACATTTTGATGCAGTTTGCCAAGAGGATTGGTTTGTACCCGAAGAATATAAAACTTTTGACATTGAAAGCTATCTAGTACAGATATGTCCCGAAGAAAACTATCAACGGTTAGTCGAAGAGCTTCAAGAGTTTCGAGCAAGAAATATGTTGCCATTGCTTAGGGTACTTAAATACGTAGTAGACACGCTGAGAGACAAACAAGTTTTATGGGGTGTTGGTAGAGGAAGCAGTGTTGCTAGCTATGTACTTTATTTGATAGGTGTTCACAAGATCGACAGTATTAAATATAGTTTAGATTGGCGTGAGTTTTTGAGATAAGTACATATATAAAAGGAGAGCTATTATGGCCATGAAAGAACCAGGACGCAAAGTATACAGAAGTATGCAAGGCAAAGATATTGACTTAGACAAACTAAGAAACAAAAATGAAACTACTTTAGCAGTAGGAAACTCCCGTGTAAATGCACGTGGTGATGAAATCGGCCCAGGTGGCAAGATTATTCGCAAGCGCGAAGATGTCATGTCAGAGTATTACACAGGCCGTACTGCAACTAAAGAGGATTAAATGAACGTTGTAAAAGGCAAACTCAGGCCGCTGAATGATAATGTCCTAGTAACAGATATGGACTTTGAAGAGCAAAAGACTGCAAGCGGTATTATTGTTCAAAGCGACGATGGCAAAGCACACGGTGTTAAACCTCGTTGGGCTCGTGTCTGGGCTACAGGTCCGGAACAAAAAGATGTCAAAGTTGGCGAATGGATCTATGTTGATCATGGTCGTTGGACTCGAGGCGTTAAAGTTGAAGATGAAAACGGCGACGAACTGATTATTCGTAGGGTTGAAATAGAATCAATACTATTACAAGCTGATGAAAAACCTAACGACTTTTACATTGGACTAGAACATGATACTAGCAAGCCGATTACATCGAGGCCAGAGGATTTCATGTAATGCAAGTTAAGATAAAAAAACTGCATCCAAATGCAGTAATACCGCAATATGCAACCACAGGTGCTGCCTGTTTTGATTTAGTCAGTGTAAATGAAGTAATGATTATACCTGGTCGCGAACACGTTGCACTTAAAACTGGATTGGCATTTGAAATCCCCCAAGGCTATGTCATGATGGTTTACAGCCGAAGTGGCCATGGTTTTAAAAATGGTATTAGACTAGCCAACGGTACTGGCGTTATTGATAGCGACTATCGTGGCGAAGTTATGGTAAAAATGCACAATGACGGATCAACTGCACTGTTAGTAACAGCGGGTGAACGTATTGCTCAAGCAATGATTATTCCTGCACTGCAAGTTGAACTTCAAGTGGTAGACGAGTTATCCGATACCGATCGAGGAAGCGGCGGTTTCGGTAGTACTGGAACTAAGTAACCAAAGGGTCTTGACAGACCCTTTTTTATCCTCTATAATAAGGACAACAAATGACATTAATATTAGATGATTATAATCAAGTTTATGTTTGGGTTGACGACGTTGAGCATAACCGCCAGTTAAGCCCCTGCTTCGACTACGAAGAAGATGCGCTACAATGGAAAGAGCGTATGAAAAAGGAACTAGAAGAATGAGTAAATGTAATACTTGTAATAAAGAAATATCAGTTGTCTGTGATTGGAATCAAGGACGGTGCCCGCATAGATCTCCTATGTTGACAAATTATCATTTTAGATTTTACAATCTAATGCAGTTTATTAAAGGATTATTTAAACGTGGAAGTTCAACCTAAAGATACAAGCCGGGGACATTTTTATGTCAGCGTTTGTAAAAGTGCTGTGCGTATTGCCGCAGGTGCCTCATTGATCATGGGGTCGTTAGTTGTATGTGGTGCTTTGCTTATTCTAGCAGAGATTCTAGGCATTGTAGAGGAGTTAGTATGAAAGAATTATGGGTAGAAAAGTATCGACCTAAGAACGTCGATGGATATGTCTTTAAAGACAACCACCAACGTAGTCAGATTGAGCAATGGATTAAAGAAGGAACTATTCCACATCTGTTGTTTAGTGGATCAGCTGGTGTTGGTAAAACAACTATGGCTAAGATTCTGATTGAACAAATGGGTGTTGAAGGTACCGATGTACTCATTGCCAACGGTAGTAAAGAGGCACGTAAGATTGAGTGGGTTGACAAGTTGATTACATTCTGTCAGACCATGCCGTTTGGCAAGTTTAAAGTAGTGCTGATCGACGAAGCTGACTACATGAACATTAACTCAGTACAGCCTGCACTACGCAACCTAATGGAAGACTATAGTCACAGTGTTAGGTTTATCTTAACTTGTAACTATCCTAATATGATTATGCCGGCAATCCATAGTCGTTGCCAACGATTACACATTGAGAAAACCGACTTAACTGAGTTTACTGCTCGTGTTGCTACAATCTTAGTAGAAGAAAATGTTGAGTTTGATCTCGATACACTTGATACCTATGTCAAAGCAACCTATCCAGATTTACGTAAGTGTATTAACAATGTGCAAATGAACAGTATTGATGGGAAGTTGCACGGTGCAGACTCAACTGACAATAGCACAGACTATCGCATTGAGATGGTAGACTTGTTTAAGAAAGGCAAGATCAACGAAGCACGTAAACTGTTATGCAGTAGTGCTCGTCCGGAAGAAATGGAAGAAATCTATCGATGGATGTATGACAACATTACATTGTTTGGTAAAGACGACAATACTCAAGACAGTGCTATTTTGATTATTAAACAGGGACTAGTGGATCATACATTGATTATGGATCCCGAGATTAATCTAGCTGCAACATTGGTTAGATTAGCAAGACTATGAAACAAAAGTTAAAAGACGCTTACATGAAAACTGCGGAAACATTCGCAGAGCTAAGTCATGCTCGTCGCTTACACGTTGGTGCTATTGTGGTCAAGGATGATAGGATTATCTCTATTGGCTACAATGGTATGCCAGCGGGCTGGGATAACGACTGTGAATACGAAGTAGAAGAATTTCAAACAGAGTACGGAGTAGGATCGAAGCTTGTTAAAACAGGTGAATTAAAAACTAAACCAGAGGTGCTTCATGCAGAAACTAACGCCATTGCGAAACTTGCTAAATCTAACGAATCTGGTATGGGTGCTACTATGTTTATTACCCATGCTCCATGTTTGGACTGTGCCAAACTTATCTACCAAAGTGGTATTGGCAGTGTTCTATATAGGAACTCTTATAGGGATGACAGCGGTATTACATTCCTTGAAAAATCAGGAATAGCAATAGAGCAAGTAGAATAAGGGGCCGTGGCCCCTTATCTTTATTCGTCGCCGTATAAGTTTAATACTTCTGCGACTGCCTTGTGTCTTTCGATATCTCGTTGATCAAAGCGCACAACATCGATATGTTGGGTTTTGCGGCCTTCAATCTTTCCAATAAAATCAATAAGTCCGTTATCTTTTATTCTATCTGCTTGGGCTAAGTCTCCTGTTACGACCATGTTGCTGTTCTCACCTAGTCGAGTAAGTAGCATTTTCATTTGATTTTGGGTGGCGTTTTGCATTTCATCTGCAATAATGTACGCATTCTTAAACGTACGACCACGCATATACGCAAGTGGGCTGATTTCAATAATGCCATCTTCTAGCATGGCTGCGATTTCTTTAGTTTGGTAGTATTCTCCTAACACATCAAAAATTGGTCTTGTCCATGGCGCCATCTTTTCATTTAGCGTCCCTGGTAAGAATCCAATATCTTCATCTACGGAAACGGCGGGTCTTGTTACAATGATCTTTTCAATCACCCCCTCTTGTAGCAACTTGATACCATTTAACACAGCTAATAGCGTCTTTCCTGTGCCGGCTGGGCCCACAGCGAATACGATGTTCTTACGTTCATCTTGTAGCTTTTGCAAGTATGTTTCTTGGTTCTTATTGCGTGGCAATAGTGTGACTTTATGCTTCTTTTGAGGTGCATATGCTTGGAAATCAATCACGTTAACATTGGAGGTAAAACGTTTTTTCACTCGATTGTTTTTACTCATTAAGTATCTCCCACTTTTAGTAAAGCAGGACATGTAGCGACCGCCTCAGTAACTACAGAGGTCCTACACTATTACTTAGTTGTTTTGGACTAAAGTAATAAGATAAGATATCGTTTTGGACCTGATAAATAAGTATAACAACATGTGGAACGCAAAATGCTTGATATTTTAGAAGTTATTAAAAACATAGAAACAATATACTCAACTAACAGCAGTCTCAACGTCCTTAAAGACTTTGAGCGTGTATTAGATGAGATGGACATGTACGTCTATAAAAACTGGGAGGATGGCGAACTTGCTGAAGGCCCTATAGTAGATAGACACTGGATTAAAGCTAGCTTTATGTGGCCTAAGGAAAAGATGCCTGACCCAATGGCTGCTAAACGCTTACTAGACTACGGCTGTAAGATCAAATACAGACAGAGTTTTTTAGTAGAACCTCGTACTATTAAAACGCCTGAGGATCTGCGCCCCGGAACTAAGAAAGGTAAACTAGATCGCAAACCGGTATGGATTGTAGAAATCACAATGCCACGCAAGTTAGCAGCCGATATATTTGACGGTTACATGGGTAAGATGAAAGAAAATATGGGCATCGGGCGTACTGAAGGTACTCAAGCAGCGCCTGCAGAGCCTGCAGATGATGCGGCAGTAACAGCGGCAGCAGCACCGGCAGCAGCAGCACCAGCAGGAGGAGCAGCAAGTGTCCCAACAGTTTAATGAAGATTTAAAAGAACGAGATTTACACATGCTCGTTGACAACGTGTTTGAAATAGATGGTTATGCATCAAAGATGGGAGACGATGAAGACATAGTAGTACTAAGTTTTACCGTTGAAGATAAAGATCCAGCAACTGACTTGGTTAACTTTGTAGAACGTGGGTACGACTTTGTATTAGATGCAGATGCTACCCCAGGCGAGTTAAACGACGGCAACTACAGAGTGTTTGTTGAAATAGAACGTAATCGTCGCATTGGCGAACAGATTATGGAACTGCTAGATGGCGTGGGCAAACTAACCGGCATTGATGAGTTTAAGTTTCGCTATCACAAGAGTTTTGAGTCGTTACCAGTGTCTCAAGAAGCATTGGATGAAGTTATTCCGGGATCAGGCGACGAGTATTCCATGCGTATTAAAGAAGGCAGAATAGATAACTTCAGTAACTTTTTTAATCGCAGTTATTTAGAAACATTGTCAGTAGATCAAGATGACTTGATCTTTAACAAAAAATATTCAGAACCATTGCGTATGCGTATTAAAGGATTTGGCACGTCTAAAGAAATATACGAAAGTCTGCAAGGTAAGATTATGATAGAAACTAAGGCTATGTCAGAAGTATTATTTTTAACCAAGTACATTGGCAACTATAATATTACCAAAGTCGGCAATGTGTTTGTTTTTGAGAACCAGGGCTATGCAGTAGTATTGGAGAAACAATAATGGGCCAACTACAATGGGCATTTAGCCTAATACCGGACAGCATATTGATTTGGATCTATTACACTATGCTTACAGCAGGCCTATTTGGGCTTGCAGCAGGATGGATAATGAAATGGATTCCGGGTATTAGTGTATATAAAGGTCCATTGCAGGCAGCAGGAGTAGTGTTGACCGCAGGTAGTTTGTATCTGTTAGGCGGATATAGTACCGAAATGAAATGGCGCAACCAAGTTGCAGAAATGCAGAGCAAAGTTGACGCTGCCGAAGTAGCAGCTTCATCTGCTACTAAGAGTATCGAAACTAAAGTTGAAGTAAAGACTAAAGTTATTAGGGAAAAGGGCAACGACATTATCAAATATATCGATCGTGAAGTGGTTAAGAAAGAAGAGATTATCAAGTACATAGAGCAATGTCCTGTTCCTAAAGAAATAATCGACTTACATAATCAAGCAGCTACTCTTAACAAGGCTGCGGAGAGTAAGAAATGAGATTAATAAAACTATTTGTTCTTGCTCTTTTTATAATATTAGCATTTCTAGTAACGGGATGTACCGCTGTTCCAGTTAAACCTAAGTTTCCCGAAGCAAGTCCGTCACTAACACAAAAATGTCCGGACCTAAACAAGATCGAAGGTGATAAAGTTGCTATTACTGAGCTACTTAAAGTAGTAATCAGTAACTATGCATTATACTACGAATGCTCTACTAAGGTAGATGGATGGAATGAATGGTACAATACACAAAAGAAAATCTATGAAAGTGTTAAGTAAAATGAAAATTATATCTGTAGCTGTATTAAGTTTAACATTGGTGGGCTGCACTACGTTAACTCCTGATATTGAAAAATCTCTGTCTCGTGATAAAACTATGGAGCAAATGGCTAAAACTGCTTTAATAAATGAAATGTTAGCAAGTCCCGACCCCCATGTACGATCTAAAGGTGCAGCCATAGCAGAAAAGTTTATTATAGAACCAAAGAAAAATATATTTGGATTTTGATTAAATACTAGTACATTAAGCAGGAGCGAACAATGGCATTAATAGATTCAGTATTAAATTTAGTTACTAAACAAGCAAAAGATCCGGATGCGCCAAAGCCTCCAGTAGGATCAAGATCAGAGCGCGAAGCCAAGCTAAAAGACAAAGCAGGTATGGTTATTTCCGTGTTTGCGTTATTACTAGCAGTTAACAGTTGGTACGGTGGCAAACTAGGTAGCACAGTGTTGAACAATACACTAGGTGCTAACAATACTTGGGCACAGTATCAAGCCAAGGCAGGTCGTGGTGTAAGCTACGAGATTGCCGCTAAGACAAATAGTGATCCAAAAATTAAAGCAGAGTTCATGGCAGAGAAAGAACGCATGGATGATGACAAGAAAGAACTTGCTGTTAAAGCAAGAGCAATGGAAGCAGAGCGTGAAGTAGCTAAAAAATCTAGTCCTTGGATTGCATATGCTAATACAGCGTATCAGTTGGCAATCGTTGTTCTGTCAGCAAGTATTCTTGCAGTCAGCATGGGCATGTTCTGGGGCAGTTTTATAGTAGCAGGATTTGGAATAATATTAAGTCTAAATGGCTTATATCTGTTCTTTTAAATAAAATAGGGGCGACCAATGAGCGAAGAAGTTAAAAGTGCGAGCGAATTAAAGAAAGAAGATTGGATGAATTCAAAATGGCGTCCAATGATGGGCTGGATGTACATGCTAGTTTGTACCATGGATATGGTAATATTTCCAATCCTATGGAGTTTATTGCAAACAACCACAGGCACGAACATTACACAATGGAATCCACTAACACTGCAAGGTGCTGGTTTGTTCCACATCGCAATGGGTGCAGTTTTAGGTATTGCGGCATTTGGTCGTACACAAGAAAAACTAGGAGGAGCAAACAATGGCGGAGCACAAACACCAACAACAGGATTTGCGAGCGGTCCTTCAACATTTAGCCAACCGCAATCAGGATTCAGTACACCGTCAGGAGGATATGGTTCTCCAGCACCGAGCAGCTTTGGTAGCAGTTCAGGATTTGGAGCTACAACGGCTGGGACAGCGAACACCAGTTTTGCAGCAGCGCCGATGACT